>Ga0209389_1005188_pt1 | contig 11036 bp, 5 predicted proteins | sample CowpearedBW_FD_187526 | JGI IMG/M metagenome (GOLD analysis project Ga0209389, IMG submission 187526) | Root nodule microbial communities of legume samples collected from California, USA - Cow pea red BW (SPAdes) (version 2) | ecosystem: Host-associated > Plants > Roots > Nodule | place: USA... | reverse complement strand
CTTATTGTCAATTATGAATGTATCATGAAATCATGAATTTTGAGTACTTTTGAGCTTTTATATGTTCATAGCAAAATATAAATTATAAAAAAAAAATAATAACAATTACAGTCATCTACACCGTTATAATAATTTTGGATCAATCACTATGCACCAAGATTGATAACTATGCTAAAAATCTCCTTACTTGTTCCACGACTAAAGATACAGGAGTTCAGTTCCTCTATCTCATGAATTAATTCAACAGACAGTAACAAAGAATTATAAAGAACGTTCAACCAAATGAAAGAAAATTGTAAAGTTTATATATATTATATCGTGTTAAGTAAACTAACCAAACCCACTATCAATTCTAGGAACATTTCAACTCTTGAAGAAATCATAAAACCGTCGAGAGATTCTTCTCTAAACTCACAAAACTTACTAAAATCACCCTCCTCCTTCTATCAGAATCTCTACCGATAATCACCCCAACACAAATGCAAAGGGTAAAGAATCCCATCATTGGTGAAAGGAGTGTCAATAAAAGTGGCAAAGACGCATAAAGCTTTTTTCATGCAACACTCACCAACACCCCAAACCTAAAAGTCAATCATATAGTATAATCAATTCCACACCAAAAAAAATTAAGAAACACTTGAATGAGAGTAAAAAAAAAAAAAAAAAGTACCAGTTGTCTGGATTGAAGAGTGGTGGAGAGAACAAGCTTGTGGAAACAAGGACGAGCCATTCTCTGAGAGTGATAGGGGTGACAGAAGAGAAGAAGAAGAAAGAGGATGATTCAGAGCATTATTTGAAGACCCTTTAATTGAAAGATGAAAACTTTGGGAGGATTTTTTCTTCACACTCAGATCTACTCACTCTTCACCTTCTTCTCCACCCTTCCCTGCTTTTGAGTCAAACAAGGATTTTTAAACCTTAAAAAAACCCCAACCCTGTGACCTAATTAAAAGCAACGAGTGCACCACTCGCCCGAGTCAACTCAGAACCTTTATTAACATTTCTTATAAGTGTCAAATGACTACAAATATTCATCATTTCCTTTTTCTGCTTTATGTATACATGATAATAATTATATTATTTCTTGAAATAATTAATTTATGCATACAAGGTGTTAAATTTTGAAATGCAAAAACTGTTTATTCGAAAGGAAATGAGTGTTAAAAGTAAATAAAACTGTCTTAAAAGATAAATACACTAATACAAAAGGAAAATGTGTATATGCTCAATCATGTTGAAGTAAAGTACTAAACTTTCAAGAAAATATAAAATAAACAAAAACTATACGAAAGTTTAAAACTATAAACTTTGTCCGTTCAGGAAAAAAATTTGGTTTGTAATATAAATATAGAGATTAATTTTTCTTATTTAGGAGTAAATGAAGAAAAATGTTACTTTTTTTTTATAAGAATAATCCTATTGCAAATCATGAAATTATAAATGTATTAGATTTGAACTGGTGTTTTGTAAAAATTATTAAATGAGAAATTAAAAATGTGTGCATGACTACTGGTAACAGTTACTTTCTTCTTTTTTATGCTACTAACAGTTACAATTATATATTGATTGGTTGTTAATTACGAATAATGAAATTTTAAATTGACAAAAATAAATATTGAAAAGTTTTTTTTATATATATATTTTTATAGTTTAGGCACATTTCATGTCTACCTAAACATGTTTCTTTTACTTGTATACTTCATATTTTTTAATACTTTTTTTCAGTTGTTATTATTTATAGATAGTTTAGTGTTAAAATTAAAACAAATTTTGTAATTAAAATATCCTCAATAGAGTATTTATATTACTTTTTATTCTAAATTTAATCACTAATTATTTAATTTGTACCAATCTATTTATAACTATATATATATGTAAAGAGATACATCTTTTTATTTTTCAATTTTACACTATTAATTAATATACTTTAAATTTAAATAATTATTTATAATAAAAAAATAACAATTTTTTAATTCAAATAATTACATAATAATTTAAAATATTTATAAGAAACTTATTTACTTTTTTATTATTTTAGTAATTAGTTTTTTAAATTTAAATAATTACTCATAATATTATTTATAATATATTTAATTTTAATAACTAAAATTTAGTTTATCTATGTATAATTATGTATACACTTTTCTGTTTTTTTTTTAACTTTACACTTCTAATTACAAATTTTAAAATTTAAACAAATTATAGATATTTAAAAAATGGGTACACTTGTGTATGTGTTTATGCTAATATATAATAAAGAAGACTTTTTGTGTCTATATTTAATTTTTAATTTAGTCTTTTCAATAAATATATTTTCTTAAATTTATATCTATAATTCTTCTTTTTGGTGTTTACATGTGACATCCCATTTAAATAGAATAATCTACTAAATAAAGCATCACATAATTAATGAAATAAAAGAGTCATCAGATGAAACAGTACACATAAGGATTTACCATTACAGTCATTCAAGAAGTACTAAAGGAAATTGAGGCATATCAATCATACATGCCTCTAACAAAACATACACCACACGGGTTCAGCAGTTATACAAAAAACAAGACTTCTAGAGCTAGGAATGACAAAAGGCACTGATACCATAAAAACTGCTTCTAAGAGCCAAAGGTAACAGGGCCCTCTACACCGCACCACTGTTACCATCAGGTCCACCTTCAACGTGTTTCCCATCTGCTCCCACCAATAGGGTGATCATCGCAAAAGAGAAAAAAAAAGAACATACACAAAATGAAAGGGTAAGCTAGTGTGAAAATATTCTTTAACAATTTGTAGGGCATGTACAAGGCAAGGCAAGTTATTAACATTTAACTAGAAAACACTCAGATCATGTGAGAACAATCAAATGCAGTTACTACGACTCGATATCCGGATCATACACTTGATATAGGATTCTAAAGGAAGTATGCACCTGTGCTGGTTTCTGAACTCTACAGAATCTAGACGCAAGGGGTTATCACCCAACCACACACAAGGTTAATCCTCTATTGTCTTGGGCCCAAACTGCCCCAAGAATAGGACCTCCTGCCACTCTCACCACATAAACCATTTTGCTCTATGTGAGCGTGAATGCTTATTAGAGTTCAGGATACATTCCTTTATCTAGACATCTCCTATATCAAGGTATACACTAGGCATGCACATATATATACATATATATATATCACTAGGAGTTTCCCATGAAACTCCCTCACCAACACATTTCACATGTAACATCCCTAAGGATTATTACATTGAAAATAACTTAAACAAATAAATAAAATGAAATAAACGCGATAATATTGGAATTCCTCATTTATAAACACATGTTCCCAAAACGCGGGAAAATTAAAATGGCGAATTCAAGACATTGTAACTATTCACAATTCAAAATCATTACAACTTATAAAAGCCCAAAATGGCTAATGTTCAAAACATAAAAACATTAAAAACTCAAGTCTTAAGAAGCCCCATATGATCCCGCACTCCAGTCTCAAGGGTCGCCTGGTTCACCTGTCAAATCATCTGCTCCCGGATAATAAATCATCTGATCATCGCCACACACACACAAATAGGGTGATCTATGCATATAAAAACAAATTAAATATGATACCCATCCCAATAAAAATTTACTGATATATGATAATTACAAATTATCCACCCCTGATTTCATATTCCTTCATGAGTCATATGCATGAAACTAGGTCCTGGGACTTTTACTGTGCTTCCACGAAACTATCCCTTTCGTGGTCTAACCCTACGAGCCAATCCTGCTCATAGTCCATCACCACAGACTCCTCGCCTATAGTACAACATCCAAGCTTACTCAACTTGAACCCTGGCACGCACGCAATCACCATACTATGGACTCCTCGCCCAATAGTAGCCAACGGGAACATCACAGCTCCTTGCCCATCGTGCGCCCAACGCATGCAATCACCATACTAAGGACTCCTCGCCCAATAGTAGCCGACGGGAACACAACTAGTTACATGCCCATCATGCGTTCAACCACTCAAGCACATTCCAGACCCCTATTGGACTTAGTCCATCAAGCCCAAGCACAAAAGGAGTGAACTTAATCCTTCAAGTTCACTAATCAAAGCAAAAATCAATTATACAGCCACATAAACTGCCTATCATCGCCTAGGCAAACACTGTCAGAATATCGCTCGGCGGTCACACCCCCACCGCCAGGCGCCATTGAAGAAAACAGAACCTCACCGCTCCGTCGCCGCCTGGCGGACACCTTCTTGCCGCCAGGCGCCTAGCGCTGATAGTGGCCACTGCCACTGTTTTACTCCCTACCGCCTGGCGGTTCGCCCCACGCCGCCAGGCGCCATACCAGTAGCGCACCGTTACTGGTTTTGGCACATTTTACAGGTTTTAAGAACCCCAACTTGCAATGCATTACTCATACAACTATCAAAGCACTTGAACATAATATGGCAACCATCACTACATATATATGAACAATTATTTCACGCCCAAGCCAAATAATTTCTTCCCTTAGCATTTCTTTACTTTACGCACCAATTTAGACAATTCACACAATATCAATGTTATATCTCATCCCATCTGCTCCCTACACAATTTTTCAGTTTTACAGTACCCTTCTCCACTTATTAACTATACCCAATTATACCACCAAACGACCTTTAGTGCACACACACGCTAAAGCGTCCACCACCCCCAATCCTACAAAGGAAACCATTGTCCACTAATCCAAATTCGCGCAGAAAATTACCCGCGGCATCCCAAGGGCACAACTCGCAGAAAACACCAAAGTTTTACTCTCTGCCCTGATGCGCCGCCTGGCAGTGTTCTTGGTGCCGCCGGGCGGTTCATACACATTTTGGGTTCTGCCACATTTCCCACATCAATAATGAATCACAAACACTGCCAATCCAATCCACACACAACTACAAGCTTTAATGTGCACACAACTTCCATATTTCCTAATCTAATCATGTAAATGTCAATTCTACGGAAAACATTGCACCAATCTCAAACGTATCTATGTTTTTCAACCTCAATCTCACATGAACCCTAAACCCCTAATTCCAGCGAGGGTTCACCCAACTTTCTACCACTTAAGCATTTTCAGATAAAAATTTTAGCATACAAATTATTCTCACATCTTAAAATTACTCCAGACATTCAAACATCACCACGGAATCCAAAAATCCGCAGAAATTGAACAAAAAAGTGTGCCGCCTGGCGGGCAAAGCCTAGCCGCCAGGCGGTGCATAAACGAACCCAGAATTTGGCTCTGGAGGCATGAGCCGCCTGGCGGGCCTTCAACACCGCCAGGCGGTTTCTGGGAATTTCCAGAAAATGCAAAAAAGACCGACAATCTCCAACTTACACATTTCAAACACATCCAGAACAGCACGAAAATATATACATGATATATAACACGCAAATTAAACTCCCCTAACCTGATATCTTTGCCCCAATTCCGAATTGAAGAGATGTCCTTCAACCAAACTCTCCTCTCCTTTGGTCCTTCAGCAAAAATGGCTTTCACTCCCAATTTTTTCTTGTAGTTCTCGCCTATATCAGTACTTCTCTGCCCAGATGTTTTCCCTAACAATTCTAGGTCCTTCTCCCTCTCAAATTCTTCTCTCCCTCACCAATTTAACTCTCTTAATTACTCCTTTAACCTACCAAAACGAAAACTAAATAAAATGGGTTAATGGTAATGTTAATTACCATTCAATTGTTGGATTTCTCTTGTCTTTTCAGCCATCCTTGACTGCTAAGTTTACTAGGGTTCCTTTAACCCTTCAAATTCAAGACAAGACTAAAAATAGCCAAAAATAGAGTTTCATTTGGGTCCTCCAAGGTTTGAACTCACCCTCATGTACATACCAAATCAATACCAAACCATCATATCATATTTCATGCTAACTTCCATGATTTACGCATTATCACATTCTACACATAATCAATATATCTTAAAAATAATACCAAATTAATAACACACAAAATGGCACACATATTTACGCATTATCACATTCTACACATAATCAATATATCTTAAAAATAATACCAAATTAATAACACACAAAATGGCACACATAGGACTCGAACCTAAGTCCTATCACACAAATCAAGTACTCTCAACCATTTGAGCTAGTACTTTTCCACAACATAACATTCTGCATTTATTACCTTAAAGGTTCTCTTTACCCACATTTATCCAATAATTATTTAATTAATTAATTTTTCCCGGGTCTTACATCACATGCCTATCCATCACCCAATTCTCATGCAATTCCACCAACAAATATATCATGTTTCTCATTTCATGCTTATCACATGCATACCAATGTTCAATCCAATGAAATCATAGCTTATTACATAACAACACTTTCATTCCAGTCCCATTCAAGCATACATACTGAGCATGGCCACATATTATGAGCAAAGAAAATAATTAACACAAGCATGGAGTCACATCAACCAACACAACAACCCCTGTCACGAATTCTCGCCCAAGCTAAAGGTCCTCGCCCAGGCGAAAGGGTTCCTTTCGCTTAGGCGACCCCTTCTCACCTATGCGAGATTTCAACAGTGGCCACTGCAAGAATTTCATCGAATTCTCGCTCAGGCGACAGCATCTCGCTTAGGCGAGACTGTGCCTCGCAAAAAACAATGTCAGTCACCTAGGCGACCACTCGAGATGAAATCCAGGGGTGAGTCCCTACCACTCTCGCTTAGGTGAGGGTTACTCGCTTGGGCGAGATTAGCAGGTTTCTCACCTGCCAGCACATGCATCTTCTCATTCAATCAAACACACACACACACAACAACCATTTTCATACATCCAACAACAAGGTTCAAGCACCAAAGACACAAGAGCAATCCAGAAATACACAGAATACTTCAAAGAAAACATAAACCCTAGCTTCCCTTACCTTTTTGGACGCTAAAAGCAATAAGCCCACAACTAAGGAGGACCACAGCTTCAGGAACTACCGTAGCAAGCTGCAACACGAAAACCGGGACAACACATGATATAAGGTTAAACCCTACTCCAACCCATGTATCCAAACAGTGAAGAATAAGAGGGAAAGACCAGGAGACCCTAAGAGTTACTTATTTGGAAACGAAAGGGTCCTAGCTAGCTCAAGGAGAAAGTCCATTGTGCCCTAGCAGAGCTCTCAAGTCCCAGCAGAGAGATGGAAGAGAAATTGATTTTTTTCTGAAAAGGTGAAAAGTGAGAGTGTGAGAGTTGGGCAGGGTGTTGGGGGTCCTTTCCATGGGCTGGCCTTGGGCCTGCGAAAAGGCCAGGCCCAAACACATAAGAGCTGAAAAGAAATAAGACTTACAATTAACGATGACATTATTTATTTTTATTATTTATATTTATTTAAGTTAGTATTATCTAAACATTAATTCCATTTTTTAATTATTTACTTAAATTATTATCTATTCGCTTGATACAAATATAATAGATATTTAATATTTATTTAAGTTAGTCAATGTTAATTTATATGTTATGAATCCGAATGTTTTTGTGAGAATAAATAAAAATTATAGAAGGGAAAGATTCCAATTTAAAGATGAAAAATATTTTTGCTTACAATTTTTATCTCTTACTTCCTATACATTTCCTTACATTAATTTCCTTCATCCATATTGATATCATTCACGTCCTGTTAGTCTTCTTTTTTTATTTCATCCACGTTAATCTCTTTCATCTCCTCATTCTTTTTTTCATTTACACCCATTTTCATTTTTATAATACTCTTCTCTTTCACACAATTTTTCTCTTTCCACATTCATCTTCTTTATTTATTCTCATTTCTTTTATTCATATTTATCGTTAAAGTAATTTGTCTAAAAGGTGTTTTTAGAAGTTTGAAAAACTCACTTTTATTTTTCTTTGTTTACTAAAAGTAAGTAAATATATTATTTCTTTGTCTTCTTTTACTTTTCTCATTTTATTCCTTTTTCCCATTTCTTATTAATTACACTCATCTCCTTTATTCATTCTTATTTCTTTTATTCATATTTATCCTTTTATCTTTACCCAAAGTAACTTGTCTAAGATGTGCTTTTAGAAGTTTGAAAAACTCACTTTTTGTTTTCAATAGTAACTAAAAGTAAGTAAAAATATATATTTTTTGTCTTCTTTCACTTTTCTCCTTTTATTCCTTTTCCCCATTTCTCACAGTTAATTTTCAAACCCTTCTCAACTGAGATCTGCTTGATCAACTAACAAGAGCACAGAAATAACACTTATTTTGAAATTTGAAAATCTTAAAATCTTGAATAAGTTTCTTTTTCCTTTTTCTTCCTCTTGAAACTCACATGTACGGTGGAATTAATGTGATCAGAACTAATTATTCTTAGAATTTTTTTTGGAATGATGGGTTGTTAAGATTTCATTTTGAAAGTGATCAAATAATATTATCGAAATTTTTAACTCGTTAAATTGTTTGCGACTAGAATTTTTACCACTAGTTTTGTTTAGTCTCTATTTCAGTCGCTAAATGATTTGTGACCGATTTTTATCATTTAACGACCAAAATGGGTGGTCAGTAAACACATATTTTTTGTAGTGTTGTCATCATCTCCAATCTTCATTTTCCTTAGCTTTTAAGAATTCACAAAGGGGAACTATAATTTACTTTATGTTTAAATTTCAAATTTTGGAAGGATTTTTTATCTTTGTTTTTTAAAGGGTTAAATATCGTGCAAAGTTATGGAATGGGAAATGTTGTTATGTAACAGGTTGAGATGATTTTGATAAGTGTGTAATGTTATAAGTTATATTCCATTCTTATAAATTAATGATGATGAATGGGTATGAAATGGTTAAATTGGAAAGTTTTTAAATCAAAAGCGAATAGTTCTAGATATTGATTGGAAATTAAATGCAATATAATTTGGTTTTTGATAGAAATTAAATTAAATGGGTGAAGTTGATTTTAGAATACATATATGATTCTGAACTTTATAATTTTATTTTGTTCTATAAGTTATAAAATTTTACATCAATTAGCTATTTATTTTCTTAATTTAATATTATTATGAGCATGATAAATTTATCTAGGCAAAATGGATTTGTATCATTAATTAATTTAGTACCACATTATACCATTTCTCTAGTATACTAAGATGTATTTTTATCACAATATAATAAATACACAAATAATTATAAATATTTTCATTTAGCAATATCGTAATTTCATTTAATAGTAATATATTTCTTTTTAATTCTAATCCTTGTTGAATGAAGATGTTAAAATAATATTAATGTTTGAATTTTTGATTTTGTGATTTTGTGATTTTTTTTCTTGTAGACATATAATTTTTCCTTATTTATGATTTTGAAACTTGAAATTAAATTATCATGACAATTATATCAATGTTATTTATTTAGACTAGAATATGCTTTGGATGGTTAAAGTTTGAAGTTTTTTTTTTATAAAGTAAATGTTTTCTTAAACTCATTTTTTCAAAAAAAAAATTATCCAAATGAATTGATTCTTCTCTCTTTACGAATTTTTGAAAACTAATTATAATTTTTTATTTATATCTAAGTCACTAAAATTTGGTTGTTAAGTAGAGATATTTTTATAGTGAATGAATAATCTAAAATTCATTTTTATCTTTCGAATTGTGCAATCTAAAAAGCCATGGAAATAAATTATGAAGTACAGAAAATTATGGAGGTGCAAAAAGAAATTGCCTATAAGACACTACAAAAGTCATACAATGGGCCAAAAATCATTGAACCACGTGCCCAACTGCAACTTTTTATTTAATTCCCAAAGTTCTGGGATTATTTGAGTGCCATTTTCATGAAACAACAATATTTGAACAATGTTAAATCTACTCGTGAAAGATCTCTAGTAGTAAGAAAGGTGAGAGAAGGCACAAACTTGCTTAAAAAAGAGAGATGTATTTATTGATAGAATATGTGTTTATTAAGTTGGTAGAATTACATTATTTTAAGTATCTAAATTATGGGTTGTAAACAACCTTTATCATTTCCATAACATTAAGATTCTTAGGCCTAAACGCCCAGACCAGGAAAGTTCTCACCGGAATAGCTGCCTCTAGGAAAGCCCTGGCCAAAAAAGCCTTGGTTAGGGAACCCTTGGTAAGGAAATTCTTGATTAGGAAAGTTTTCACCGAAATAGCCACCTCTAGAAAAGCCTGAGTTAGGGAAGCCCAGATTAGGAAAGCCACGATCACGAAAGCCATTAGGTAAGTCACGATCAGGGAAGTTAGGACTAGGAAAGTCATGATCAGGAATGCTAGGACGAGGTATATTACGACCAGTGAATCCACGACTAGGGAAGTTAGGACTAGGAAAGTCACGATCAAGAATGCTAGGACGAGGTATGTCACGACCAGGGAAGCCACGACCACGAAAGCTGGGATTAGGTAAGTCACGACTAGGAAAACTAGGGTTAGGTAAGTCCCACCCAGGAAGACCATGACTAGATAAATCACGATTAGGGAAACCATGATTAGGTAAGCCATTACCAGAGCCTTGTAACCCGCTACTACTATCACCACCACCGACTAATTTGGCACCACTCACTTTATTTGTGGCTTTAAGAACTTCCTCTGTAAACACATTTACAATAAATATGTCAACCATATATTCAAATCTAAACAAATGATATTTTAGCTCTAGATTTTTGAAGTCATGGGTGAACTTTAAGTCTAATATAACTCCATATGATTAGATATGTACATTTTAAACGTATGATTAGATATTTGTAAGTAGTTCACTAGTGGATAACATGATAGACCTAACAAATAACAAACTTCATTAGAATCGACTTTAAATGACTTTAAAATGATATTAAGAAGTAATTTTTAAACCTCACTCAATTTTACAAAACAAATTTGCTTAGGTGAGGTCACTTACCTATAAATTGATCACATATATCTCTAATTAACATGAAATCTTTAATAAAAAAGAAAAAATTGAAAAGTAAAATAATAAATATAAAAAGGAGTATAATATTTATTATATATATATATATATATATATATATATATATATATAT
>Ga0209389_1005187_pt1 | contig 11037 bp, 9 predicted proteins | sample CowpearedBW_FD_187526 | JGI IMG/M metagenome (GOLD analysis project Ga0209389, IMG submission 187526) | Root nodule microbial communities of legume samples collected from California, USA - Cow pea red BW (SPAdes) (version 2) | ecosystem: Host-associated > Plants > Roots > Nodule | place: USA... | reverse complement strand
TGAGGTGCGGCGGGCAGCAGGTTGTTCACTGTGCGGGCTTCCATCGGTTATCTCCTATGTGCACTGATGGACGGAGAGCTAGCTGGTACACCTTTCCGCCCGCTGCGCCTGCATAGGATCTACCGGACGCTAGTTATCCGGGAGAACGAACGCGTGCGCCTGCTCTCGCGCAACGGCACTGATTGGACGAAGCGCTATCCCTGGATTGCTGAGGCGGCACTGAAGAACCGGCAGAAGCGCTTTGTGATCGACGGCGAGGCCGTGATCCTTGGGGTGGATGGCACCAGCGACTTCAACGCGCTGCACAGCCGGCTCCACGACCACGAGGTGCAACTCTACGCCTTCGATATCCTGGCGATGGGCGGCGATGATTTGCGGTCCCTGCCCCTTCACCTGCGCAAAGCAAATCTACAGCAGCTCTTGGCGCGCCGGCCGGACGGGATCAGTGTCGCCCCGTTCGAGCGCGGCGAGATCGGACCCGACCTATTTCGGGCGGCTTGCCGGATGGGACTTGAGGGCTTGGTCTCCAAGCATCGCGATCGGCCGTATCGTGGTGGGCAGCAGAAGCACTGGATCAAGGTTGAAGAATCGGAGCCATCCCGCGATGGAGCGCGAGCTATGACAGTCTTCGTATACGTCAACACCGGCAAGCAGGCTGGCGACAGGGACCACATTAAGGTGTTCGCTAACCAGGATGCCGCAGAGAAATGGTTCGAGGAAAACGACCCTGAGGGCGTAGCGTTCGAATATGAGGTTCTCGAATAAACGCGCATTCGCCGACATGGATGCGCCTTCTGGGCCAATACCCCGTGCCGCTGTACCCCCGACAACCGACACCGCAATGGCCTTAGCGCGCGCCGATCGCTTCCGCTTGCCCCGAAAAGCCGACTATTCCAGAGCCATGCAGGAGTTCGCATTAGGGCCAACTGTGGACGTTCATTACAGACCTTGCGAGCATGAGCGCTCTCATCGCGCCAGCGTGTCGAGTAGGCTTTTGGCCTCCTTCAAGTCGGGAGTATCGAAACCCTCCGTGAACCAGCCATAGATCGGGGCGAGGAGATCACGGCCTTCGGTGTTCTTGCCCCGGTCGCTCCACAGCCGCGCGAGACTCGTGGCAGCACGAAGCTCAAGCATCTTCGCTCTCTGCCGTCTGCTGACCTCAATGGCCGATTGCAAACAGGCTTCGGCCTCATCGTGTCGCCCGCCCGCCGCAAGCAGCCGACCCCTGAGGCGGTGAAGTTCGGCCTGCGACCAACACTCATCACTCACATCCGCCGAGGCGAACGCATCCTTCAACAATTCGAGGGCTTCCCCGGGCTTGCCAAGATCCGCATTAGCGTTTGCCAAAACTGCCAGCATGTAAGGTCTGGTTACTTGACGGACGGCCGAAAAGAGTGCGAGGCCCTGCTCCATCAAAGCGATCCCCTGCTCGAGGTCGCCGCCATCCGCGGTCGCCCAACCCAAGAAGAACATTCCTGCGCCGCGCATCATCGGAAAATCGTGCTCTTGCGATACCTCGAGCAGCTCGCTGGAAAGATCACGGCAGCTTTGCCTCTGACGGCCGACCTGAAGTACGATCGCAGAATGCCACATTGCATTGGCAAGGCTGTACGGATGAGACAAGATCCGAGCCAACGTGACCGCCTCGGCGCCGAATTTCATTGCCTTTTGAGGAAAGCCTGACAGCGCCATACTGATCGCCCTGACGCCGTGAGCGCACGCTCCGGGATCATGACCACTGAACGTGAACGCAAGGGCATGATGCCGAGTGCAATCGTATCGTGAGATGCCTTTTTGAGAATGCTCGTCTGCAGCGGCCAAGTTCCCGCACCAAAGCGACGTCGCCCACTTCGCGTGATGGCCCTCAAGGATGAGATCATCAGCGCCCAAGCGCTGCGCGAGCCCAAGAAGCTCGTCGGCATGAGCGGCCGCCGCACGCAAGCGTCCGGAGGTCATCGAATGATAGTAAAGGCCCCACAGCGCCTTGAACCGCGTTGAGCTGTCTTCGCCCGCTTCGAGAGCCACTGCGCGGCTATAGATCGCTTCAACCTCCGGTGACCCGGTACCCTTCACCATCATAAGGACCGGTCCGAGCTTGACGCATAACTCCAGCTCTTTCGCTGCACGATCGGGCTTTTCACCAAGTTTGCTCAAGAGGTCCAGCGCAACGGAGAAGTGATGAATAGCCTCGGTGTGGCCCGAACGTGCCATCGCTAAATCACCCGCCCGTTGCCAATACTCGATCGCGGCATTACCGAGCCCGGCCTCTGTGAAGTGGTGAGCCACAAGTTCGGGTTGGACGCGAACGACTTCGGGAAAACGGGCCTCGTACGTTCTTGCGATCCGGGCATGCAGCTTTTGGCGGTTGCCCCGAAGCAGACTGGCATATGCAACATCCTGTACCAGCGCATGTTTGAAGGTGTATTGCGCATTCGGTGGCGCACCGCGCCGGAAAAGTAGCTCAGCGCGAACAAGTTGCTCCAGCGCATCGTTCAATTGGCGCTCCGGCATCTCTGCCACTGCATGCAGCAGTTCGTGCGAGAATTGGCGGCCCAGCACCGCACCCATCTGAGCCACCTGTCGCACCGAATTCAGTCGGTCAAGCCGTGCCATCAGCGAGGCATGGAGCGTTGTGGGGATCGTCATCGGCGCCAAAGAGCCGTCAAGCACGTAATCATGCTCCCGTTTGCGCAGTAGCCCGCCTTCAAGCACTGCCTTGGTCAGCTCCTCGATGAAGAGTGGCACGCCGTCCGTGCGAAGAAGGATCTGGTTGTTCACCTCGTCGGGTAGGGACCTTCTGCCGCGCGGCAATCAAGATGGAAGCGGAGCGTCAATCAGGATGAGAGAGCTTCGCCGGGCTCGTGACGCAGGGAGGGCGTAGCCCGACCGAAGTTACGAGCCCGGCGACGGCGCGATCCACAAGGGACCGCGCCGTCTGGTGATTGCGGCCGGCTGGTTATGCAAGTGGTTCTTCCGCCAAGAGGAATCACTCGCTTGCCAGGCCGACACAACCGATCACCAGATGAGGCTCTACATGAAGTACCGTCAGACCGATACCCCGCCAGTGGCCGCCGCCAAGGCGTCGTTCAGCACGTCAACCGCCTATCGGATCGAGCAGGATCCTCGCCTACCATCGCAGAAGAAAGGAGCCCGCGGCAGTCGCCGGCCGGATCCTTTGGCCGGCGTGTTTGAGACCGAGGTCGTGCCGATGCTGAAGGCCGCTCCCGGCGTGCGGCCGATTGCGATCTTCGAGGAGATCTTGCGACGCCACTCTGAGCTCGGGGCTGGAATCCGCCGCACGCTGGAGCGCCGGATCCGCGCCTGGCGGGCGATCCACGGCGAGGAGCAGGAAGTGATCTTCCGCCAGACCCACGAAGTGGGCCAGGTCGGCCTGTCTGACTTCACCGACATGGGCGAGTTTGGGGTCACGATCGCTGGCGTGCCGCTCGATCATCGCCTCTATCACTTCCGGTTGGCCTATTGCGGGTTTGAGCACGCCCATGTCGTGCTCGGTGGCGAGAGCTTCGTCGCTTTGGCCGAAGGGCTGCAGAATGCTCTGTGGTCGCTCGGTGGGGCACCGCGGGAGCATCGGACCGACAGCCTGTCGGCCGCCTTCTGCAATCTCGATCGCAATGCTCAGGACGATCTGACCCGGCGGTACGAGGACCTCTGCGCCCATTACGGCATGCGGCCCTCCCGCAACAATCGCGGCATCGCCCACGAGAACGGGGCGATCGAGAGCTCGCATGGCCATCTCAAGCGGACGATCGCCGATGCGCTGCTGTTGCGCGGCACTGCCGACTTCGATGATCTCGCCGCCTACCGCGGCTTCATCGACGAGATCGTCAGCCGCCGCAATGCCCGCAACGCCAAGCGGATCGACCACGAGCGCGCTACCCTGCAGGCGTTGCCAGATCGCCGCACCTCGGACTACGAGGAGGTGATTGTCCGCGTGACGTCAAGCGGCGGCTTCACCTTGCGCAAGGTGTTCTACACCGTGCCGTCACGCCTGATCGGCCACCAGCTGCGGGTGCGCCTTTACGACGATCGTCTCGACGTGTTCGTCGGCGGCACCCATCTCGTCACCCTGCCGCGTGGGCGGCCGCATCCCAACGGCAAGCACGACCAGGTCGTCGATTATCGGCACGTGATCCATTCCCTGCGGCGCAAGCCAATGGCGCTGCTCAATCTCGTCTACCGTGATCGGCTGTTCCCGCGCGATGCCTATCGCCGAACCTTTGATCGCTTGCGCGAACGGCTGCCGGACAGGAGAGCCTGCCGGCTCATGGTCGATCTGCTTGCGCTGGCTCACGAGCGCGGCTGCGAGGCCGAACTCGCCGGTCAGCTCGCCGCCGACCTGGACGCCGGCCAACTGCCCGACCTCGGACGACTGCGCGCCCACTTCGCGCCCGATCCTGCCTGCGTGCCGCAGGTCATGGTGCAGCTTACCCCGCTCGCCGCCTATGAGTGCCTCATCGGCGCCGGCCAGACCGGAGACGCCGCATGAACACGGCCAACACCGTCGACACCGCCCGTCTCAATCTGTTGCTCAATGAGCTGCGGCTACCCGCCATCAAGGTGCTATGGCCACAGTTCGCCGAACAGTCCGACAAGGAAGGCTGGCCGGCGGCCCGCTTCCTCGCCACCATCGCCGAGCACGAGATCGCCGAACGCGGCCGCCGTCGCGTCGAGCGCCATCTCGTCGAGGCGCGGCTCCCCGCCGGAAAGACCTTCGACAACTTCGACTTCGAGGCCGTGCCGATGATCTCCAAGGCGCAGGTGACCGCGCTTGCCGCTGGCGATGGTTGGCTCGGCAAGGGCGCCAATTTGCTGCTGTTCGGTCCGCCCGGCGGCGGCAAGAGTCACTTGGCAGCAGCCATCGGCCTGGCCCTGATCGAGAACGGATGGCGCGTCCTCTTCACCCGCACCACCGATCTCGTCCAGAAGCTGCAGGTGGCGCGGCGCGAACTAAACCTCGAGGCCGCTATCAACCGCCTCGATCGCTTCGATCTGCTGATCCTCGATGATCTTGCCTACGTCACCAAGGATCAGGCCGAGACCAGCGTGCTGTTCGAGCTCATCAGCGCACGCTACGAGCGGCGCTCCTTGCTGATCACCGCCAATCAGCCCTTCGGCGAATGGAACAGGGTCTTCCCGGACCCCGCCATGACGCTCGCCGCTATCGATCGTCTCGTCCACCACGCCACCATCGTCGAGATGAACGTGGAGAGCTATCGCAGGCGGACTGCCCTCGAACGAAAACGTGGTCCCGGAAGGCCGCCATCGCACGCGACACCCAAAACTGTCGCTGATTGACGCTCCGCGACAATCAGAGTTCAACAAAACTCTTGCGCGCGACAATCATCGCGGCAATCATCACCACGCCGCGACACTGACTCGCCATCCTGATTGTCGTGCGCTTCCCACCCAGATTGTCGCGCCATAACCTTCCTTGGGCGACCCCTTTGATCAGCATGGTCCCCTCGCGTCGGCTTAGTCGCGTGAGCGAGGCCGTCGTTACATGAGCGTAACCCGGCCAGGGCGGCGCAAACTCTGGTCTGGCACTGATGACCAGTAACAGCCGCATCTGGTGCGCTCGTTCCACAGTGAGCGCGAGCAGCTCCAGCGTGGTCGGATCAATCCATTGGACATCCTCATAGATCATCAGCACCGGCTGCTGCTGCTCGAGCTGCCGGAGCTGCGCAAAGAGCGCGTCGAAGGTCTTCTCCTTTCGCTTCTGTGGGTCCATCTCGGGCAATCCGCGCTGCCCGGTTCTCGGCAGCGAGAGGAGGTCAGCCAGAAGCGCCAAGTCCGCGGCCCGTTTAGGGAGCACCGGTGAAAGCAGATTTTGGAGCTTGGTTAGCTTCTGCTCGGGCTCATCGGCACGTTCAAGCCGAGCGGCGCGTTCGAGCTGATTGATGATCGGGTACAGGGCGCTGTCGCTGTGTTGTGGCGAGCAGAAGTTGCGTATTCGTACATACGGCTGAGATTGGAGCCGCTCCTGCAGTGCGGCTATCAATCGCGATTTGCCGACGCCCGGCTCGCCTGTAAGTAGGACCACGCGGCCTTCACCCTGCGAGGCCTGGCTCCAGCGGCGTAAAAGCAGCTCCAGTTCCTCTTCACGCCCCACCAACGGAGCAAGGCTGGTCTCGTGCTGCGCCTCGAACCGGCTTTGCACCGCGCTCGCGGCGAGTACATGCCATGCTTGGATCGGATCGGCCAAGCCCTTGAGTATCACTCGTCCCAGATCACGGTATTCGAAGAGCCCGCCAGTCAGCCGTCGTGTGCTCGGCGCGATCACCACCTGACCGGGTCCCGCGATCGTCTGAAGACGGGCGGCTAAATTCGGGGTCTCGCCTATTACTCCTTGCTCCTGCGCTGCACCTTCCCCAATTAGGTCGCCAACCACCACTACGCCAGTCGCGATGCCGATACGTGCCTGAAGGGTGACACCATGGTCGGTCTGAAGTCGGCAAACCGCCTCGACCAACGCGAGGCCGCAACGTACTGCGCGTTCAGCGTCGTCCTCGTGGGCTTGCGGATACCCGAAGTAGGCAAGCACGCCATCGCCCATGTACTTGGCGACAAACCCGCCACACTTACCGATCACCTCCGCGCAGCGATGATGATAGGCACTCATGACCTCTCGCATGTCCTCGGGATCGAGCCGAGCCGAAAGCGCGGTCGAACCCACAAGATCGCAGAACATGACTGTGAGTTGGCGGCGTTCAGCCGATCCAATCTGCGAAGGCTGCCGGGCGGCAGTATCCGGAGCTGGCCTGCCTGGCGCATCGGCGCCACTTGCGAGAAGTTTGTGACCGCATTCCAAGCAAAATTTGGCGCTCGCCGGATTCGTGTTGCCGCATGACGGACAGCTTCCAAGAAGGGCCGCACCGCACTCCAGGCAGAACTTGCTGCCCCCGGGAATGTCAGCGTTGCAGCTCGGACATCGCACGGATCATCCCCCGATCTGGCGAGGCGTACCTGCATCTTAGCACAGCATCATCCTAGCACAGCATCCGATCGGGACCTGCTGCGTTGGACCGTCAGAATCGCTGACGTTTGGGCTCGCAACGAGAGGGCCAGTTAATCCGCCTGGTCGCGCTGCCTGCTCTCGCGACTACAGCTCATTGCTCGATTCTACTCGTCGATTTTGAGTTGTTCGGATCGCTTAGTTGCCCGCCCAATGGCCGCTGAAGCGCATTCAGGGCTATCAATCGAGATGCACGCGCCCCTTTTGATGACTTTCGGCCTTGGGTCATTCGCGTCGATCAGCTTTAACTATGACTAAGGCCGGTTTACCCCAAAGAGCCGACGCCAGGGTGAGGATTGATATTTGACGCTAAGGGCCATGTGTGGACGGCTCCGGGTTGGCAAGGAGAATCTTCACGTCGCAGGATTGGTCGGAGCAGCCATGTGTTCGGCCTGTTTGCGCGGTACACATGACCGCTGGCCATAATGCCCTCCGCGGATCAGGTCCCGGTCAAAAGCACGCATTCGAGATGCCATGGCCCAAGTGGGTTGTCCTGATCGCCGGATCGACCGGCACTGCATTACGTGCTGTTCGCCCTCCCAACCGTTACGTCACGCCGGCGATGTCGGCGCGATCTCGTTTAGGCCGCCAGCGCGGCCGGCTCCTGGTAGCGTTCGTTCCTCGCCATCATCGCCCAGGCCATCCTGGCGAGCTTGTTGGCAAGCGCGATGGCCGCGACCTTGGTGGGCCGCCGGGCCAGCAATCGCGTGAGCCATGGCCGATGATCGGTGCCATGGATCTTGGCGTAGCGGATTACGGCGAGCGCGCCAGCCGTGAACAGGCTACGCAAATAGCGATCGCCCTGCTTGCTGATGCTGCCAAGCTTGTCTTTGCCCCCGCTCGAGCTCTGCTTTGGCACGAGGCCAATCCAGGCCGAGAAGTCCCGCCCGGATCGGAAGGCTTTGGGATCGGCAATGCTGGCGACCAGCGCTGTTGCCAGCGCCGGACCGACGCCAGGGATCGCGTCCAGCCGCTTGCTCGTCGTGTTTGATCGGTGCCAGGCGATGATGCGGCGGTCAAACTCGAGGATCTGGGCCTTCAGCGCGCGCAATTGACCGCCAAGAGCAGCAAGGCACATCCGGGCGACCTCCGGGACTCGGTCTTCGGCTTTATCGGCGACGACTTCCAGCAATTGCTCGACGCCTCGCCGCCCAACAGGTGCGACAATCCCGAACTCGGCAAGATAGGCGCGGATCGAGTTGATGACCGCGGTCTGCTGGCGGATGAAGAGGTGGCGCGCTCGGTGAAGCATCAGACAGCTCTGTTGCTCGACTGTCTTGGTCGGCACGAACCGCATGTTGGGCCTCGTCACCGCTTCACAGATCGCCTCCGCATCCGTAGCGTCGTTCTTCTGCCGCTTGACGTAGGGCTTCACATAGGCCGGAGGCATCAATCGCACCGTATGTCCCAACGCCTGCAGTTCACGGGACCAATGGTGCGATGATGCGCAAGCTTCGATCCCCACCAGGCATGGCGGCAACTTCTGGAAAAACGCCAAGACGTGGCGGCGCCTCAACTGACGGCGTACGACCACCTGGCCAGCTGCATCAACGCCGTGCACTTGGAAGACCGACTTCGCAAAATCAAGGCCAATCGTCGAAATTGACTGCATAGGCTGCTCCTCCGAATCGTGGGAGCCTCAAAACGGCACCCACTCCTTGGCACTCTCGTGCCGGTGGAGGAGCCGTCCACAGCATCACAAGCGGCTTACGCCAAACACGAATGAACTCGCAACCGGCGGGATCGTCGCAACGCTAGACGATCAGGACAGCGCCCGAAGCCAGAAGCAGCACCAGTACGATCTTGCGGAATGCGGCCTCGTCGAGACGGCCGAATAACTTGAGACCAAGCCAGGTACCAGCGAACAAGGCTGGCAATCCGATCAGAAAGAGCTTGATCGTATCCGCAGTCAGCGCGCCCTTGGCACCGATCCACAGCGCACTCATTAGGAATGTCACCACCGCCACCGGCTGAAACACCGCACGCTGCACGTCCTTGGGCCAGCCGCGCAGTCCGCACCAGATCGTGACGAGGATTCCGGCCAGCCCGGTGATGCCGCCCAGCGCGCCGTTGAGAAATCCGACAGCGGCATCGACTGCGGCGCCCGTCGCTTCAAACGGCCCGATCGCAGGACGAAATAGTGCATAAAGGCTGTAGAGAACGAGAAACACGCCGACGCCCACGCGGACATGGGCGGGATCGGCCCAGGTCAGTATGGTTACGCCAACCGGCACGCCGAGTGCCGCGCCAAACATGAACGGCCAGAGCCGTCTCCAGTCCAGCGCACCACGCAGTTTCCACACTGAGTAACCCTGCACGATGAGGCCAAAGGCGATAATCAAGGTAGCGGTCTGCAGGGGAGTAAGGATGTAGAGCCAGATCGAGGCGGCGACGAGGCCGAATGCAAAGCCGGAAAGACCAGCGACGAGCGCACCGGCAAGGGTTGCAAAAATGAAAAGCGGAAGCTCGAGAGATATCCCATCCATGTGTTCGCTCCATAAAAAAGCGAACAGCTCTTGCATGGGATGACCACTTCACGGGGAGGCTGCTACGTCCCCATAGAGATACTAGTACGAACGCCGAAAAAGCTCAATTGGCGTTCACAACGTCCGCCGTGGGTCACAATGCGAAGAACTCGGGGTGAGCAAATCTAGTCCGCCATGCCCCCATGAGCAGACCTCCGTCAGACGAGGCGTTACTTCGCTGATGGGCCAGCAGCGACGTTACCGGAGCGGCAGCGTTCGGCGCAAGCGGACGTTCGTCGCCCGACGTGCACAAATTCGCAGCCCAAAGGAAGCCGTGAACGACGAACAGAGGTCGCCCCGTCGGGCGACCTTTTCGTAGCAGCAAATAGCCGATCAACAGTCCCTCTAAAACTGCTCCTCTTACGCGAGCAGAAGATCTCCGAAATGAGCTTCGAACACGTGCAACGCGCCATGCAAGCTGCGGGATTCGTTGCCTGGCGTTTCGGCGAGTCCAGTCTCAAAGTTTTGTATTGCCGCAGTAGCCAGCAACAGCTCCTCGGACTGAGAAAGAGTCGAGTGGAGATATTCACTTTCGCCCGGCGTAGTTTCAATCTTGCCGAGAATGCCGATGGTGGCGAACCCCTCATAGAGAAGTGCTTCAGGGTCGTTGGCGAACAGCGCAGGTTCTGACTGCGTTAGCGCGTACATGCCCTCCAGCAGCTTGGCATCCGCATCGAAGGTCTGCTGTGGGGTTGCAGTGCCATCCCTCAAATGCTGATAGACGAGATCGTGTGCATAAAAGAGCTGATCGAGATCGTCCTTTGGAGGATGAGCCAGATAGTCGGCTGTTCCGAACTCAGGAGTTCTCCCACCTTCTTCGCCAGCAGAATAGTTTGGGCCACCATAGTTTCCGTAACTCGGAACAGGAATGCCATGCTGTGTGGAAGGCAGGACCGAGCTCGGGTCAAAGCGTATCGTTACGTCCCAATTGATGTACATCGATACCTCCCTTTTGTGGGCCACTTTGCCCTGCCGATCTAGCCTGACCGCATGTCGAAAACATGGAGCGGCCGCCGCTGCCTGCTCGATCGCGTCAATTCCAGCCTCACGCAGGGTATAACGAGCTGCCGATCTGCAACGCGGTACCCAAGAGCTGCGGACAAAAATACCAGCTGGCTAGCCGGGAGGCTGTAGCCGCTCGAACAGCCGCTGGGTGTCAACACAACAGGTGCGGTCGGGGACCATGCGGCCCAAGTCCGCTCTTCCCCTGACACCGGACCCGGGAAGCTTTTCGATCTTCTTCGCGTGTGGGCCAATTCCGGACCAGCGCCTGGGAGGTCAAACCGTGACCCAGATAGTTCGGTCATCGGCTGCGCCAAGCCACATCGCTCAATATTCCTCGCGGAGTCGGAGGAATAAAGCAGCCGAATATGTATGGCCCGAAAGGGGCGTTGCGCTAAACTATGCCGCCCGTTCTGTATCGCGATGTGGGCAAGGAACTCGCGTGCCATGAGCTTGAGGACAACCTTTCAAGGCCGA
>Ga0209389_1005182_pt1 | contig 11039 bp, 6 predicted proteins | sample CowpearedBW_FD_187526 | JGI IMG/M metagenome (GOLD analysis project Ga0209389, IMG submission 187526) | Root nodule microbial communities of legume samples collected from California, USA - Cow pea red BW (SPAdes) (version 2) | ecosystem: Host-associated > Plants > Roots > Nodule | place: USA... | reverse complement strand
AAAAATATAAAAAATAAATATATATATATATATATATATATATATATATATAACATTTATTAAGATGATAAAGTGAGTCAATATATTCTGCATTCTTCTAAAAATGGGACGAGTGAAGTGACTCACAATAGAGAAGTGAAGTGAATTTCCTATCGGATTGATGGATTGACCCTCAATTTTTTTAAAATTTATGCTTTTAATATATATATATATATATATATATATATATATATAATTAATATTTTTAATTAAATAAATTAAAATTAAAATTATTTTTATATTTTAAATTACTTTATTATAATTAATAATTATAATTTAATTTTAAAGTAGTAATGAATTATAATTACATTTTAAATTATAATTCATTTATTTTTATTTTTACATTTTAGATCTTCAAGTAATACAATATAAAAAAATTAAAATTATTTTTTACTTTAATTTTATTTAAAGAAGAAAAAAAAAATAGGTTCATTGACTAACTGCTTTGTCCTACCAATTTGGCAACTAAGTATGTCAAAGTAACTATTGATTTGTTGAAAATATTATTTTCTTTTGCTAAGATCTTTTAACAACTTTTGTATAAAAATGTAAGCAATAGAAACAATTTATAAATATAATAAAAGAAGTGTTAATACTTATTTTATATAGGCTTACACTAACTAAATTACGTCCAATTTACTTTAAAAAACTCTTAAAAAGTTCCATTATAATTAAAACTATTATAATAAATATGGTCTACTATTACTTTTGACTTAAATGTGTACACAATCACATTCTTGATAATCCTTCTTTATCTCCTCTTAAGATAAAGAATACATGCATTATTTGATTAGTAAGTCATTTATGACTTTTTCAAGTATTCTTCATATTATGACTATTGGTTTCTAAAAAAATGTCAAATAAGAAAAGTAAAACTATAGAAAAAAGATGATACAATAAGGTGCACTCTTAGCTAGAAATCAACTTCATTGAGGGAAGGATTTACAAAGATATATTTAAAGACTAAAGTGTTGATACATGGTCAAGTATGCACTCTTCTATTAGATAGGGATTTTATGTGTAGATAGGGATTTTATGTGCAACTGTTTGCATGAAAGAAGAAAGCTTTTTCATAGGATTATTAGTCAACAAATGAAGTTAATGAGTCCTTTTATAGGCATCTTAATATTGACATTTAAGAGCTTTAGTGTCTTTTTGAAAAATTTAGGGACTTGCAAAGTTATAGGTCCTAATTATAACATCACAATCGAATATTACTAATTTTAATAAAAAAATAATAATATTGAAATATAAACCACATTTATTATAATATCTTTCTAAAGATGCGGGAAAATTAAAACCATATATTAATCGTCATAATAATAATATCCAGAAAATTTAACTCCAAGTTTTACATCTCCAAGACTAATTATAAATCGGAGTTACAAAAAACCAGAAATAGGTTGTAATCATTAAATTCTCAATCTGCCCCACTTTGATGCTATGCCTCACCAGAACCACCTTCAACATCATATGCTCCTGTGTAATGAATTACACGATCATCACCGAAATAAGCAGATAGGGTGAGCTAACATATATAAATATATACAATTCAAATATATATGCACACACTAATCAGAGAACTTTATCCTCTGATTCTATACCACATGACCGCCACCATTTTACCCACGTTCTACATCTTTGGATGATAACCTCCAGATACCCTTTTGCGGCCACCACCTACAAGCCACAACTTGTAGAACACGTGAGGGAAATCATGTTACGGACCACGCTCCGCAACACCAGGTGGAATTTCCAATACGAACCGCAGTTCGTACTCTTGACACAAGATTATCACATCATTGGCCACAACCTATGATTGCTCAATCAAGTGGAGACCCTCCATACGAGCCACAACTCGCACACTCACACCAGTAACACACACCATTCTGAGTCACAACTCAAGGAATGTCCAGTGTTCATCCTCTATCCTGAGCCACAACTCAAGGGATGTCATTCTGAGCCACAAATCAAGGAGTGTCATGTGTTTACCCTCCATCCTGAGACACAACGGGTTACCATTATGAGCCACAACTCAAGGAATGTCCCAACAAAGTCCATCCTTAAGGTATCACCCAAAGCCTGGTAGACCACGCACATCCAAAGCATACAAGCCCTACCCTTGCATTATCGTCTGGCATTGCTCTAGAGTCGCCATATGAAAGCTAGTTGTAGACCGCCTAGCAGAACTTCTTTGTTGTCAGGCGCTAAGTGCCTTTGAACACACTACCTCTGTAGGTATCACCTGGCGGGACAAACCTCACTACCAGACACCACACACTCTAGTGCCACTGTCCACACAATTATCGCCTGGCGGAACGTCCACATTGCCAAGCGCTACGTGCTCTAGGTGTAACATCCCTAAGGAATATTACTGATATTAAATAAATAAAATTCAAAAATACAATAAATGCCGCATTGAATATAACTATTTCCCAAACGCGAGAAATTTAAAACTTTAATAAATATAATCATAACACTAGGAGTCCATAATTCGTAAAACCGAAATAAAAGTCAAGACTCCCAAAAGGGATTACATAATTTTCTCAAAACTAAAAATGTAAACATCTATATACATATACAAAAATATCCCCTGCTAGCCCTCGCTCTGAGTCTAAGTGTCTGCTGACCCACCTGTCACATCATCTGCTCCCGGATAACAAGTCATCCGATCATCGCCACACTCACACAGAAAGGGTGAGCTATGCACAATGAAGTATAAACAGATATATGAAATAAACATGTTTCCCAGCCCAAATAACATAAGTAAACATCTTATAATATCATAATTCACCCAACCATGACCTCATAGTCCTTTGTGAGTCATATGCATGAACTAGGTCTTGGGACTTCACTGTGCTTCCACGAAACTAACTCATTCGTGGTCCAATCCTATGAGCCTATCCCGCTCATAGTCCTGCCCTACAGACTCCTCGTATGTAGTAAAACATCCAAGTCTTACACTTGGACCCTGGCACGCAATCACCATACTATGGACTCCTCGCCCAATAGTAGCCGACGGGAACATTACAGTTCCTTGCCCATGGTGCGCCCGACACATGCAATCACCATACTAAGGACTCCTCGCCCATTAGTAGCCGACGGGAACTCAATCAGTTCCATGCCCATCATGTGTCCACCCACCAAGCACATCCCAGACCCCTATTGGACTTAGTCCTTCAAGCCCAAACACCACACCACATGCATATACAACCTATCCTTAGAATAAAACAGCCAAATCATCATACACAATCACATAGAACATAATAACTCGCACAAATTCGCTTAAGCTAGAGACTTCTCGCCCAAACTAAGCTCTCAGCCTCGCCTAGGCTAACCCAACTCGTCTGAGCGAGCTTAAAACAAAAACCACACCACGTTATCTCGCTTAGGCGAGATACTCTCGCCTAGGCAAGACCATCTCTCGCCCAAACACTCATCTCCAACTCGTCTGAGCAAAAAATGCAAACAAAGCATCACACATGGTCACGACGTCTCGCTTAGGCGAGGCCATCTCGCCTGGGCGAGATCCTGGTTCGCTCAAAACCCATAAACCCTCGCCTAGACGAGAAGTCGTGCTCAACACGCGCAACTTCAACACCATCTCGCTTAGGCGAAACTATCTCGCCTGAGCGAGTGTACGTGTCGCTCAAACCCAATCCTCGTCGCCTAAGCGAGACGCTCATATAGCAACAGGGTTTGCGTCCCTGCTAATCTCGCCTAGGCGAGCCTGGCTCGTCTGAGCGAGAATTGTAGGTCCCTACACTGATACGCACACAACAACAACACACCAAACACCAATTTGCATCCCATTTCATACCAGTTTAGTATACCCGTATTTCAACAACACATATGCATAATTTTAGATTACCTTTGGTTCCCAAAATGCCAAGCACACACAGTTACATCATATCCAAGGCATAATCCCATTATATTCATACATTTGGGTCAAAAATTCCATTACAACAATACCAAACCCATAACCCCCGAAATTCATCTCATTCAACACGAAATTCATCACACAAAGTCTATACACTTATCAAGTATGACCTAAAGCATACAATTTCAGGTTCAGCTCCCCTAACCTGGAATTTGTGATTAAGAATTGAGAAAGATAGAACCCTTGACTCACAATTTCTTTCTTGCTTCAGTCTTTGCACACCCAACTCAACCTCTCACTCTCCAATTTCGCTCTCCTCTCAAGGTTCCCCAGACAATTTGCAGAAAACCCTTCTTTTTACCTAAAATTTGCCTTTTATAGTTGTCTTAAAAATGGTTTTTAAAAATAAAACGAAATTGGGCTTTATTGTGGTTTTCCCAACCCTCTTGGCTGCCCCATTCTGCTAGGTTGTCTCTACCTAGCCACATTCATACCACAGGTGATAGTTAACAAAAATAAAGCTTACTATATACCCATCAAGGTTTGAACTCGTGACCTTCCACTCATAAGAACCAAGCATAACCACTATGCCAAATCACATTTGGTGATATACATAAATCAACATAAGTTTACATTTCAAATTCCACACTCTTACATATTATCAAAAATAAATCATAAAACAACAACACATAATTGGCATACATAAGACTTGAACCCAAGTCCTTTCACACAAACCAAGTACTCTCAACCACTTGAGCTAGTACTTTTTCACGTCACATTAAACAACAATTAATGTTATACTAGGTCCCCCTGTAGTTTGGTAGCTATTGCCTGGCAATTCAAGCCACACCGCCAGGTGCTACACCAGTAACAAGAACTTTACTAGTTTATAAACCCTGCAACGCTAATTCTCACACGCTCCAAGTCATTGCAACATCACCTTAATCACAAACCGAGAAATCTTACAACTTAACATGATTCATATTGCATTTCCATAAATCCTATGCCAAATTATGAGTAATTCACTCATATCATTACCCATTGGCTCCATACTATTCATTGACTATATCACAAACTATTGTTACCCATAATAAATTCCCATTTCAACAACTATTGATACCTATCTTAGTCAAATTCCCAAGTCTTATTTCTCTAATGACTATCACAATCCCTTTCCTAACCAACCTCATGCAATCTCAACATCGCCCTCATCCATTAACCATATCTCCCATGAAGCATTTTAATTATGGTATTTGGAAACCTATTATGCACTCTATTTCACATCACATATTTTCTAGTCATAATCTAACCTTAGAATCATTTCCCATCCTCAATCTATGTAATTTCCTCATCCTCACCCTCTGTCAAAGGTTCCATAATGCACTTGCATGATTAACTAAACCCAACAGAGTCTCAAGCCCACACCGTCCTCACAACAACACAGTGTCAAACTACATTGCGCTGGTGTCTGGTGGCAAGCAAGGTGCCGCTAGGCGATGCATAGATTTCTGGGTAAAACTCAGAATTTTCCTACACATGCGAAAGTCCCAAAAATATCCCAAAATGCATTCCTTTGTCCTTTTTTTCCACAATTCATCAGGAAACTGTACATACAATGCTACTTAATATATATTTAAATGCGAACATACAAATCCTCAATGTAATTCGCGCATCAATTATCCCTAAACTCGAATTCCCCAATTTTCCAAACCCTAAAATTGGTTCATATCGAATTTCATTCTAATTAATTCCATTCACATCGTAGTTCAACAAGTATTAACATCCAATATTGGGTTATTCAGGTTGAGTCACCTGGCGGGCAGTTCATGCTGCCAAGCAATTTTTGTCAGAAACCCAAGAAATTACGCATACTGGTATGATTCGCCTGGCGAGCAGTTCATGCCGCCAAGCGATTTCTGTCAGAAACCCAAGAAATTACACATACTAGTATGAGTCGCCTGGTGGGCCTTCAACATCCCCAAGCGGTTTCTGGAAAATTTGCAAAAAACAAACCCAGAAACTAGAAACACAAACCAAAATACAATTACAGTCCATGCAATATACAAATTCAACAAAATTACAACCAAGCACGAGTTCAGCTCCCCTAACCTAGATTCCTTGCTTAACCTTGATGATCCTAGAGTTTCTTCTTGCTCCACAATGGCTTACCCTTGCTCCTTCCACGAACAACACTCACTCTCTCTCTCTCTGAAACACAATGGTTGCTCTAGAACTTCTCTCCTCATTGTGCTCACCAATGACAGACTCAAAACACTCACTCTCTCCCTCAATCGATGTAAGATTCAAGAAATTTAAATAATTAAATAAATAATTATTTAATAAGTGCGGGTAGTGGGAACCTTTATGACATTTAATTCTTGGAATTACGATGTGGAATAGTATTAGCTCAAATGGTTGAGAGTACTTGGTTATTATGAAAGGACTTGAGTTCGAGTCTTGTGTATGCTAATTAATTGTTAATTTAATTGTTTTAGTGTTTTACGTGTATTCTTGAGATTAGAGTAGTAAGATAAAACCATAGATAAGTATGAATTACCAAGAAAAAATGAATTGGCCTGATGGTTGTGCATGTACTTGGTAATTTGGAGATTGTGGGTTCGAACCTTCACTAGTGTAATAGGTTCTACAAATTTGGGCACAAACAAAGAGATTAATTGAACATAATTGGGCATTAAGGAATTGATTGGAATTGAATTTCATTTTAATCTAATTAAATTAGCGAAACCATGAGTGTGTTGAATTGTGATTCAGTCATAGGATTTTGACTGGATAATTGAAATTGTGCTATAAATTGAATGTTGTTTGCACTTGCATTATTGGTATGACGCCTGGCAACGAGCTGCCAAACGATAAGGAGAAATCAAGGATAGTTGAGTTATGGTTTCAAGTTAGGGTGCCAACTTAGAAGTGAGAAAGTAAGAGTAGATGTTTAGCCAAAGAAGGAAATTTGAGATCTTGGCTTGACGAGGTAAGAGTAAGAGTTGGTGGAGAAGTATAAATGTTTGAGTTGGGAAGATAAGGTGTGAGGAGAAAGTAAGAGTAGATGTTTAGCCAAAGAAGGAAATTTGAGATCTTGGCTTGACGAGATAAGAGTAAGAGTTGGTGGAGAAGTATAAGTGTTTGAGTTGGGAAGATAAGGTGTGAGGAGATTTCATTAGTCTAGTCACCTGACTAGAACTAGTGAGTTTCTAAAAAAGGTGGGGAAAAAGGCAAATCGGATAATCTTAGTTTGAGATGTATTGTGGAGTTGCTAGGTACAAATCAAACTAGAGATTTCAAGTCAAGGAAATAAATGGTTATAAGGTTTTTGTGGGAGGATGGTTACAAGTTAAGGGATCAAAAATGAAGATAGGATCCCAAAATGAATATGGTGGTTGTAACAATTGAAAGTTTAAATTGGAAATAAAATAACTTAATAATGAATTTTGTTACCCTTGGTTGAAGTCAACAAAGGAAGTAAGAGGTAATGGAAGGCATATGGGAGGTGAGTTAGTATATCAAATACAAATTGGTTAGTGGGACATAAAGGAACCTTCAAGCTTTAGGTTTGAAGTTGAGAAGTTTCTTTAAGAGTAGTGGCTAGACCAATCTACACTATTGACACCATATCACATAGCATAGAGTCAAGGTTTCTAGTTAGTGAATGTGTCGAGGTCGATAAATCAATCATGTCTAGGTGGTGGTTGTCACAGAAAATGAGGAAAACTTGGTTTTCTTCCTACCTGATGAGTGAATTTTCAAGGTCAAAAATTTTTGTTGTTGGAGAGATTGTAAGACCCAATTTTCTGTGTTAAAGTGTTGGGCCAACTTTGGTAAAAAGGCCCAAGGGTAGCCCATCTTATTTTTCAAGATTCCCTCAACTGCCCACATGCTTCCCATTTTGTCTCATTCACCAAAAATAGTTCCCACTCTTTGTCTCAGTGTTGAAGTAGGAGTTGTGCTAGGGCAACTGCAAAATGCCCCTTGTAGTTAGCGGAAACTATCCTTTACCATGTAAGTTGAGCTCTAAACCCCTATCCCTTCGTTCTTCTCTGTTTGGTAGCTCTAGTTCCACGTGAGTCTCATTCATGGTCCCATTCTTGTCTCCCATGTTTCTGTTTTACAACTTCTTAAATCTACTTTAGGTCTTGGTGCTCCTCTCTTAAGGGTTTCTTTAGTTAGTTCTCAGTTTCAAGGTCAGGGAAGCTAGGGTTTAAAGCTTTTTATGATTATTGCATGTTTTTTTGTGTGTTTTAAATCATGTTTATGATGTCTGCTCATTGTTGTGGTTTCCTGGAAAGGGTTGAAATGTTGTCTCGTACTACTTTTCTAGTTTGCATGCGTGAGCAGGGAAGAGCTCTGTTGTTTTCTCCCAAGCGAGCAACCCTCGCCTAAGCAAAATTAGCAAGAAGTTCACCCCAAGTTCTGCTCGAGTTGTAGCTTAGGCAACGAGCTCTAGTTTTGAGCGAGAGTAATCTCGCTCAAGCGAAGAGGCCTCACTTAAACGAGAACTCGCGAACCCTCATAATGCCCTATGATTTCAATCTCGCCTAAGCGAGAGCTTTTCGCATGAGCGAGAGGCTCCTATCGCCTGAGCGAGAGCTCCTTAGCTTGAGCAAGATTGGCAACAAAGTTGTTTGAATGCTTGTATGCTCCCATGATTGATTTGTTTACCCTTTCAAAGCATGAAATATGATGCCAATTTTTTATGCAATGTGGTTGTGTTTTCTTTAGTTTTTGTTGTTTGGGATTTTGGGTTTTTGCATGCCGAAATTAGTGAAAATCTGCCAGTTTAGCTTAAGCGAGAAATTTTAGCTTAAACGAGAATTTATAGCTTAAGTGAGATCAGTCTAGCTTAAGCGAGAATTTCTTGCTTAAGAAAGAGCAATCTAGCTTAAGCGAGACCAGTCTAGCTTAAGCGAGAATTTCTAGCTTAAGCGAGATCAGTCTAGCTTAAGCGAGAATTGCCACAGAATTTTAATTTCTTACTTTAACTCGTGGATTGATTCAATTACTCTTAAAGGAATGAATCTATGATTGTGTATGTTTCATGTGATATTGACTTGCTTGGTATGAAATGAAATACGAATGAGTTGGTTGGTTGGACATTGGCATGAAATTGTAATGCTTGAGATGGCATGTGGAATGTTGTGCATAAAAGAGTTTCATGGGAAACTCTTGGTGATGGTGTGGTTAATGTATACCTTGATATACAAAGATGTTTAAATAAAGGAAGGTATCTTGAACTCTAATAATTGTTCACACTTATATAGAGTAGACTTATTATGTGGTGAGAGTGGCAGGAGGTCCCAATCTTTGGCAGGATAATGGCCTTAGACAATCAGGGGATTAACCCTGGGGTGTAGTTGGGTGATAACCCCTTGTGTCTAGACTCTACAGAGTTTAGGAACCAGCACAAGCGCATACTTCCTTTAGAATTCTATATGAAGAGTATAATCTGGATAATTGAGTTAGAAGGTCTTGCATTTGTTTGTTATCACATGAATTGGGTGCCTACTACTTTATATGATTATGACCTGATTTAACATTTACTTGCTTAATAACATGGTGAAAATTATTTTTATCTCTAGCATTCCATTTCTCTCCGTGTCTATGTTTCTGTTTGGTTTTCTTTTTGCGATGATCACCAAATCCTTGGTGTGAGCAGATGTGGAGACTCTTGGTGATCGTGATGTTGGCGGGGAGGTTGCGATGTAGTTAGGCTTCCTGGATACTTTATTGCTCATTGTTGAGTCTTTCTTCTTGTATACTGCTATTTTGTAGTTTGTTGTCCTGTGAGCAAATTTTCAATTTAATCTAATTTGTGTTTAGATTTTTGTCATGACATTGTGTTATGCCTAAAGATTTCCATTTCAGTATAATTTGGGATAACTGTAAAAGGTTAATTCTGATATACTTTCTATTAGTGGTCTTTTCTTTTATATAATAAACATGAAACATTCTATTTACTAGAATTATTCTATTAAATTGGGATGTTACTTTTATATATATATATATATATATATATATATATAATAATTTTTATTTATTTTTAAATAAAGAAAATTTATTTAATTATTTTATTAAATAAATAAATTATTTTTTATTCATAGATAAAATTATCTAATTAAAGGATAATAAAAAAATTATCAAACGAGATATCTCTTTATATAATATAATAGATAAACAATAATAAGAAATTATTTCTTACTTTTTACAAACATCAAACCTACGAAGAATGAAAAAAGATGCACAATGAAAAAAATGCTTATAAAAATATGAATAAAGCAAAGAATTTGATTAAAATATATTTTTAATCGATTATTTCCTTATTTATTTTGCTGTTCGAAGAAAACGATTGCTGTTTGTATATTTTAGAGTAAACAGTTTTATTAAAATACACTAACTGAACTTTTACATTATTATTATTTAATTACAAATGACTATGAACGATAAATTGCTGTTGAAGTAGTATCGTAAAAGTCCTATCAAGAATGTTTTCTTTACTGGTGAATATTAATTACTTCGACTTTTTCACCGTAAATATCACAATTTAACTAATAAACAAACACTTCCTTCATTAATGCAGTTGAAGGAAACCAACAGCAACTCACGCTTTTACTTTCTACACTCTAATAATATCTAACTGCACCTTTATAACTTTTGAAATGACCCTTTTATGTTTTGAAATAGTAACTTCCAGATTATTTGTTTCGAAAATATTTTTAAAAAACTTGAAAATTTAGAACATGATCTCTAAAAAATAATTTCCAAAACAAATTTGTCAAAACACATGAAATTTATTACAGAACAAATCTTCCAAAATGTATATGATACCTTTTCAAACATATTTTCTATAACACATGTACATTTCAGACTAAATTTTATAGAATGCATTTTTATTTTTTTCAGAACAAATTCTCTCTCTTCTTCTTCGTCTGAAATGGAGAACCGAGGTACAGTGATAGTGATGATAGTATATTGGAAACAATGACAAAAGCAGTGATGACATAATACAGTGAGAGGGTATTTTAGCCTTTTTATTATCTTAATATGGAGGTGCAATTAATAATAATGACAATGCCAGAAAAGAAAAGCCTTAGTACACAGAGCAAATGAA
>Ga0209389_1005176_pt1 | contig 11042 bp, 3 predicted proteins | sample CowpearedBW_FD_187526 | JGI IMG/M metagenome (GOLD analysis project Ga0209389, IMG submission 187526) | Root nodule microbial communities of legume samples collected from California, USA - Cow pea red BW (SPAdes) (version 2) | ecosystem: Host-associated > Plants > Roots > Nodule | place: USA... | reverse complement strand
CATCCCATTGGATGATAAAAAAAGGTTGATTAGTAAAGTTTGAAAATTTGTACGAAAAATAATATGTAGCTCCCCACTTATTTGTTTATTATGTCCCACTTATATTTATATATATATATATATCAACTCTCTTTTTCGTTAATTTTTTTTATGATTAAAGTTAATTATTTTGTACATTTTTTTGCCAAAAAATTGATTTCACCAATGTCACTATTCGTTTTTTCAATTTAAACACAATATTATTCTTCATCTATGATGCATGATACGATATGTTTATTGGATATGATACATATTAGATAAATCGATATATGTTTTCTGAAAATAATAGGATATGATACATTGTAAATGCATATTGAAAAGTGTTGAATAATTTGAAGGTAAATATATGATTCTCATTGCATAAATCCAAATTAAAATATTTTGTATCAAAGTTGTTACCTAAAAAATTATAAATTATTATTATTATCATAAAAGTACTATTGTTTTATAAATTATATACTTTGTTAAATATCGACAAAATATCTTAAAGTATCGAACATGAGTATGTGTCGGATACAAATATATAGATATATTATTCAGATTGAAGTATCAGTGCATTATAGATCTTCATTAAGCATCTATAACTTTTAAAATGTGTGATAAGATAACATGAAGGAAAATTTCTTTGACCAAAAAATAACCTTTTATACAACCACTTCTATTAAATCCAACCATATTTAAATAAACCAAAACTATTAAATTAGTTCATATTGTAGTATTAAACAAAAATTAAAATGTTATTCAATTATGATTAATTGATCACTGCATACATAGGGATGTCAACGGGGCGGTATGGATCGTGTAGTAGCTCCCTCATACCCTATATGCTGGATAAATATTTGTCTCGTACCCGTATCCATATTCATCAGCTATCCGTTACGTGGGTACTCGCATAATTTTTTAATATTCACGGATATCTACGGGTATCCGTGGGTATTTACAAAAAAAAAATTATTTAACAATATATTTTAATTGTAAATTCAAATAAAATACAATACATAACATTCATAAATTTTAAACAATGTCCAAATAACTCATTTAAATAGTGTTGAATAACAAATTACAAAGAAATGATTTTCTTAAAAAACTAATTGATAAAAAAATAAGTCATTCAAAATCAATATGTTAATATTTAAAATCATGTTTTTTTATTTTTGTTAAATTAAATTATAGTATAGCGAATACTGGTACGAATATTATGATACCCGTACCTGTTCTATTAATATGCGGGTATTAAAAATACTCGTACTCGTTACCCACGGATATCCATTTTTTATCCGTTGCGAGTTTTATTTACGAATGTTCGCATGTAGAGATATTTTATTTACATCCTATACATAAAGTATTGCCTTCATCATCATAAATAGGAATTACCGCTCTTCCTCTAAGAATCAACAAAAATAATTAATCTGTTGGATAATAACTTATCCTTTAAATAACAATAAAGAAAAAACAACCCCTATTCATATTCCAAAAGCATTTCCATGATCGAGTTGTATATTCATCTTTGTTCGAAAGTCAAAGTTGGCATCAAAGAACTATGTTCTTTAATTAGCCAATATTACGACCATGACATGAGAGGATTGTTAAAGACTATAGAAAAAAAAAAGTTAAGAGTTGTAATGATGCAATGAGCATTTATTGACAGTTCCTTTATAAGATTTTCATCTATGAAAAGTGTTTAGTTTTTATATTTTAATTTTAATTTTAAGTGAGTTAATTTCCCATCTTTGTACTTTAGTTTAAAAATTGTGTCTCCTCATATACCCATTTTTTTTTCTTTGTATTTCAATATTAATTTATTATTTTTTATAAAAATAAAATATTATGAAGTACTAAATATCAAATAAATTTATTTTTGTTTCTCTAATGTTACATTTAAAAACAAATTATAATTGCATAATTTTTTAATTAGAACGTCAAATAATAATCAGATGAAATGACACAATTATATAAAATACCACATAATTGAACATAAATAAATATTTATAAAAAACAAAATATCTATTAATTTTTTACAAAGATCGATAAAATAAAGTTGATAAAGGAAAATAATATATATTTTTAAATTATTAGAAAAACAAATATTCAAGTTTAAAATATTTCAAATCTTTAAATTATAATATTTTTTTATAGTAATAAAAGTTATAATAGTAAATCAATTGTATTGAGAAAAATATATTAAACTAATAATAATCTAAATATAGATACGAATGTTTTATCTTTCATGTTTTAATATATGTTTGATAATGATAAATAAAATTTAAGAGGATGACATTAAAATATTATATTTTAGTAAATGAAACATTGTTATATATTTGTAATGGTAAAATTATAATGTGAAAATGAGTTAGAAATAAAAATAATTACATAAAAAATCATAAAAATAATATTATATATGATAAAAATCATAACAAATATATATAGATTCTCATTCTCACTTTAGCATCTAATTAAAAAATAAAACGTATATTACCTATATTCATTCTCTATCATTACATATATTTTCCTTACTATCGGAGTAAGGTTTCAAACAATATCAATTAGACAAATTCATTTGAAAGTCTTACTTTTCATTGTTATCATTACTAAATTTTCTCTTTCCATGTTAATTACATTAAAAATATAACTAAAAATATTGTTATCTAGAAATTAAAAAATATCAAATGAAAAAGAATAATTTGTAACTAAAAAGTTGACAATTTAAAGCAGACCCCTTTCTTAGGTGTTTGCTTGTTTTATTCACTGCATGATTGTAAACTTTGAACCAAGAACAATAATTTATTACTTTATAATAATATAATGAGTTATTTAATCATAATATTTATTAAAATTACAAGATTTCGCTAATAATTTATTATCCACTTATAGTAATACATTATTTTTTTAAAGTGCGACCATCTTATAAATTAATCCAGTGCAAGTAATTTGACGAACTAAATATAGAATTTTATGAACAAAATAACTGATTACTCTGAAAATTTAAGAAAATTTCGAAAGATTTACATCTTTTAAGAAAATTTCAAAAGTGTACATCTTTTAAGAAAATTTAAGTTCATAAACTAGAAAAGAAAAATGAGCAAAGAACAAGTAGATGAAATTAAAATATTACAGGGTTTTTTAGGAGTGGGAAGTATAGCTATGCCGTTACCAATTCTAATTTGATTAAAAAGAAAAGAGAAATCAAAAGAACAGAACACATGTTACACTCTCTTCAAAAGTTTTCTCTGTTCATGGCATCAAAACCTCAACGCCTCCATCAAGGTAACCCTCTCTCTGTAATTGGAACATCTTCCATTGCGGTTAATTAACTTGTTTTCAATTTCACAGTTTCAGGGACCAACTTTCAGGGCTCAGCAAAGAAGGTAAGAACCATGGCCACATCCACAGGCATTGAACCCGCTATGAAGGACGCTTTTACCGGATATGCTGAATATCTCAATGACCTAGTAATGCTTCCATCTAATGTCACACACCATTTAATTTGCCTATTCTATATTTCAAATTCCCAAGCTTTTTGAAATTCATTGCAAGATTGAGTAGGAGTAAGTTGAAAGGGGTTTTGCTTCATATTAGGGGTCTTTCTCCACGTTTAGGCTACTTCATATTAGCTTTCATGGATTCTTGTTTCAGATTCTTGTTTCTTCAAGGATACTACTTTCTTTCTTCACTGGTGTATCGAAGCCAATCTAGTGCCCTTTGAGGATATGCTTGGAAATAACAGGAAATAACAGTTTGGTTGAAAAGGGATGAAGGTTAATTTATTTATATAATCATAAAATGTTTAAAACATATGAAAATGGGATGCTGGGAGTTAAATAACAATCTCTCATTTATTTCCTTTAATTTTGAAGAATTCTTAGCAAGGAGAACTCTTACTTCAAATTTTCTTTCCAAACACGTTGGACCATAACATACTCTCAGCCTATGACTGAGAGAGGAGGAAAGGACTGATGGGATGTTAAATGTTGACCATTGTATTTGTAATGGGAATATTGAATTACTATCTGTCCTTATGAAAGTGGCTAAGGAATCAACAAATAGAATGTTTTTGTTGTAAATCATAGAAATTGTGCATTTGTTTTGAATGTTATACTTTCCTTTAAAAAATTTTCACTTGTGTTTTCTTATCCAGGAATTACAAGCAAAGTTGTTGTTGAAATTTTAACAGTTTTGATTATATATATTTGTTCTCCCCTCGGCTTGGGGCTTTATGTTGGAGAGTCTCCTCTCAAATTTTATTTTGTGGGGGTAGTGTTTGGCTATTCATCTGGGATTTTACTAATTGATGTTTTGGAGCACACTACACGTCGCCCCTTTTTACAATAATACTGCCTCACTGATTATGTATAGAAAGAAACTTACTTTACAATAACTTAATTTGAAGGTTTGAATCTATATGGATATTGGGTAGCTAAGAATATCCTTTAGAGTCAGTACCTTTGCAATATTGCTGTTTAGAGTTCCATTTTTGTATATTATTTTCATTCTTTTCAAACGTATATTTATAGAATGACAAACGGGAAAGAGTGGTCAAAGCAAGTCGAGATATAACAATGAATAGCAAAAAAGTCATATTTCAAGTGCACAGGTTTACTCTTTCTCCACTCCCCCATCCTTCCTGTTCTCTATATATCTTCCTTCATGGCGGTGTCACCTGCATTAGCTGAATTACTTAAACATTACGTTATATCTTTTTCATGCTCTTTTCTGGGATTAATTTGTCCTATGTTATTGAATTGGTCATCTGAATCAAGTTAATTGTACTTCAAAATTATTGTAGTGTGACGAGATTATTTTGTATTAGCAGTGAGTATTATCTGAATTAGATTACTCTTGCATTCATTATTTATACCTTAATCCCCCTTGTAATTTTTAAATGCTAATAGAATGAGTAAATATGAGTTATTTAGACCTTTAAGTCTCGATGGATTCTTTTTCTACAGCAAAAAAATAAAATAAAAGAAATAGGAGTCCAAATACTGCAGATGGTTAATGATTTATTGTTAAAATCTTACATGTCATCTACATCTTCATGATCCTACTGACGTTACTGTATGCTAATTTCTTAACAAGGATGAGTAAATTCAATAAAGTGGAAGTACTTGAGAAAGCTGAAAAGGACTTGGCAGCTGTGACAGATCAGTATGTGTCACGACTAGTCAAAGAATTGCAGGGAACTGATTTTTGGAAGCTAAGGCGAGCATACTCACCAGGGGTATACTTCACATATATATTTCCTTGTTGAAATCAAATACTTTTCTCTGATTCTTGTCTTTGGCGGTTGCACTATGCAGATACAGGAGTATATTGAAGCAGCTACATTCTGTTGTTTCTGCAAAAATGGAACACTTTTGGAGCTTGATGAGATAAACAAAACATTGCTACCACTTAATGATCCATCTCTACATCCTCTGCAGATAAATGTCCTTGATTATCTATTAGGGGTAAAAACAAATTTATTAACATTTTATAATTTTCCCTGTTGCAAAGACCCAATTTAACAGATTCTTAAAATTTCTTTTATTTGCTGTGATGAACTCAGTAGTTTCATTTGCCACATTTTAATAATCTTCACATGGAGGTAAAACATGCATAGAACCTAACTTTAACGTTGGGAAAAGAAAAGACTTTTAACCTCTGTAAACTTTACATCTGTTTCGGTTCAAGTTGATCCTTAAACTAGTGTTGTGAAACTTGGACTAAGCCAACTAGTCTGATCAGTTTAATGGGGAACCAGACCTATCTCAAGAAAAAGTCGTCTTCAGATCAGAGATCGTATTGACCCATACTTACGTCATTAACTCAGCTTTAAACTGGTCAAAACCGGCTCATCCAGTTAAGCTTTGAACTGTTCTTTGATTGTTGTCTACAGGCCCATGTATACTGTCCAAGTTGCTGCTGTACATTCTGACCAACTGTTGCCTGTTGATACCCTTTGTACATTTTATCCTGCTCACTTTGCGCAGATCTGATTAAAATTGAAGCTTGCACATGCAAGGGAATAATATCGAGTGAAATAAGGCAAAAAATTGGGCAGAATTTGCACTATGTTGCATTTGAACCTATGCTTCCTTGCTTACCAAGATGGGTTACTGTGAGTTTGCAAGATACCCGTGTAGCAAATTTTTCATATATAGAATTTGTTCACATAAACTTTAAAAATATATATATTTAATAGACTGACTAAAAGTATTATGTTTATATTTGGGAGGCTAGATAGCAACTGAACCGCCACATCAGCCAAACTAATGTGGTTATACACAGTTGAAGTTATATAGAACCTTTAGTGTAAAGTTTGACATATGTTCAATTAGTGACTTACTGATTCAACCATCAACCAAGTGTATTCAGCAGGTCGATAATTTGTTAGTTCTGATACCAATGCCTTAAACTGGGCATTTGTTGATTGAATCCGAATATCCCTTACTTTTAATTTTTAAATCACCTTTCCATAAATTTTTGACTTTTCTGAAATGGAAAAGAAATAAGAAAAGGATATAAAGTGTGCAACTATGCAGAGATGTAAGCCACCCTCTTCTGCTATCAAGTGGTGCATTCTCTGTGTAAAGTAATTCTCGTTATGCTCCTTCATATTGACTTCATTCTTCCTCCATCCTTTTTGGATCTGTCTGCGAGAGAATAAGCTCAGAGATATTCTCACACACCTGCCAATTGAACTTCCTCCACTGGTATGCCTTTCTCCATCAAAATTGCCTTTTTGCATGGTTCTTGAAAGGTTAGTGGGTTCTAAGAAACTTTCTTATGCATAGGCATTACTAGACGGGCATTACAGGAGCTAATGGGACAGTTCACTGTGGGTAACTGGGGTGGGAGGATCATTGACGGTGGAGATGGAGGGAACTGTAATGGTTTTTGATGGCATTGTCAATGAGGCCAAGGTGGAGTGTGAGATGTGACCTTCTTTATTTTCTTGAGTTGACACATGCTTTGATGATGATCTTGTGCTCAGTGAGGGTGATGGGACAATGCTACATGTCAGCACTCAGCTGGTTGCACCACCAGAGAGGGCACAAGTAGTGCAGGTGGTATTAGCTCACTAACTTTCAGGGCACGGTTTTCTTTTCGGGACTCAATGAAATTTGCACATGTTTGCTGCTGACAGTGTCAGCTGTTGGAGTCAGAGTTGGCAGTGACCGTAGTTCCCTTTCCGTCTCTGTTACTGCAAAGAAGACCTAATGTTTTGGTCATTTCGAATCTCATGATTGAATCTGGAACCACATTTTTTTTTAAGTAAAGAAAAGCTGATTTAAAAATATAAAAGTTAAAGGTCGAGATTTCAGAAAAACAAACAATTGAGGTTATCATTGTCAGTAATTTAACCCTAACGTAATAGAAGGAGCCAATAAAATATTATGCAGTTTAAGGATCAATTTTGGAAAAGTAAAAGTCCAAGATATCTATTTGTGAAAAAAGTTATGTTTTAAGGCAGTTAAATCATCCTTTCCGTTATTTTTTTCAGCTTGCAGATTTGACTGGAGAGCTGATGCGTTTAGCAATTGGTAGGATATCAGATGGTGAACTTGAATATGCTGAGAAAATATGCAGATTTGTGCGTGATATATACAGGGAGCTTACTCTTGTAGCGCCACTTATGGATGACAATTCTGACATGAAAACAAAGATGGATGTAATGCTCCAAAGTGTCATGAAAATAGAGAATGGTAATGCATTAGTTTTCAAACTACAGTTTGCTAGATTGAAAGTTCTATTTATCAAGTTTGATGCCTTGATGCCTTATTACTACAAGCACAAATAGAATAATCTAGTGGGTAATTGGAAAAATATTTCATCTCGTAATATTTTAAAGAAATTAGTTCTACATTCACTCATGAGATTCCTTTCTTAAGTTCATGATTTTGGATCCTGCATATTTCAACTCCATTATTTTCTTATGTCTAAAATCATTCTCACTCTTAAATGTTGATGTTTGTTGCAGCTAATAGCTATAGTTTTGTATGATAACCCCATTCTAGGTCAGCTGATGCATGAACATTGTTATGGTAATTCCTACCAAAACATACTACGTAGACTATGTGTAACAACAAATATACATATATCATAACTATGAACTAAACTACCTCGCTTGAGGTACCTATGTTCACTATGCTATAAGACTATCGCTTGAACGACCGACCATATCCCTTAAGAGAGCTAACGTTGCTTGAGCGATACTAGCTCTAGAGGAGAGAAAATTGGTTGGACGACCTCTCTTGCTTGAGCGTTCTCTTGTGGTTTGATCAATCAACTCTAGAGGAAAGAGAATCAACACTTACTCCCCCACTCTAGCATCACTTGGTTTCTTGATCGACATGACTAAGTGTACAAGCCAAAGCACCACCGAACTACCTAATTTTTCATTGCTTGAGCGACTACATGTCGCATTACCAGCCAGAGCTGCAAAGGAGAGAGTTACTTCAGTATCTCTCTTGACTTGTGGCTTAGGCAAGAATCTCACCCAAGCCACAAGTCATAACTTGGGTGAGGAGCATTGTTTCTGAAGCAACCATGACAGCACATAAGCAACTGCATGGTCACATATTGGTCTAGTGTCGTGTATGTATTGCCAAATTTTAGCTGATGGAGAAGTTGCTTAAGCCAAGTAATCACGCATGCAATTGCTATCATAACTTGGTATTCAACTTCAACTCTAGATCTTGCAACTATTTTCTTGCTCTTCCAAAAAATCAAGTTTCTACCAATGAAAAGACAATATCCAAAAGTGGATCTCCTATTTGATGGTGATTCTACCCAAGCAATGTCATAATAACAAACAAGTATGTTTACCTAGTTGACACGATTCACATTTAAAAGACTTAGTGGTAGAAAAACTAGAAACAAGTAGGTACAATTTTTCTAGACTCTAGTGCCCAAAGCGTTGATGTACGAGAGCTAGAGAGGCAAAAGAAACACAAGTCACCGAGGACTAAAATGATATAATACTCCAAACTCATGTCTAGTTCTAATTGTCCGACCATTGCATTGATCCTGTATAAAAATACAATTAAGAGGAGATTCAAGGATAAATAAGGTGGAGTTTAAAGAAGGTTGAGGAACCCGTACTCATATCCATGCGGGTATCTGCATATTTTTTTAATATGCACGGATATCTACGGGTACCCGCAAGTATTTAGAAAAAATTAATATTTAACAATATATTTTAACCATAAATTCAAATAAAAATACAATGCATAAAATTCATAAATTTCAAACAAAGTGCAAATAACCGATGTAAATAGTGTTGAATGACAGTTTGCAAAGAAATGAAGATTTCTTAAAACCAATTGACAAAAAATAACCCATTCAAGATCAATGTATTAATGTTTTAGTTATGTTTTTTTTATTTAAATTAGAGTATAATGGGTACGGATACTATGATACTCGTACTGCTCCGTTCTAATTCCAATTTTTATTGGATTGAGTTGATCTAGCTGAAGCCATCTCCTATGCAGAGAGAATATAAAAAGAAAGTATAAAGAGATGGTGAGTTTTTGAAAATGAATAATTAAAAAGTTAAAATTTTAATTTATATATTAAACATAACTTCGAATTTTAATCTTTATTATTTTAAACCATCCTTACTAAATTAGAAAAACCGGATTTTACAATGTGATGACACTATATTTACATAAACAGCAAACCGTTGCCACTGCAATCTAAAATGTTGATTATATACAGTATTTTCATTCATATTGAAAACCCAATATAAGATAGCCTTTTCTCACCCTTCCCACCCAAATGAAGTGTGAGAGAATTGTTAAGATCTTCTGTATGCAACTTTTGCTCCAAACTCGCTGACATATGTTCTTGATGTAGCTTGCTTTAGTGTTCATGTGAGAGGGTCTGAGTATATTCCACTTATTGGAACCGACGATCCAAGTTCTTTCCTGGTGGGAGTTCCAGATATTGAACTATGAGGTATTGAATTCGTTATTTTGTCTTAGTTTAATCTGGCTTTTTGTGCAGTGTTTGTTCCTAATGAAAGGAGGTTTCCTTATCTTTACACCAGCTATCCATTGGACGATTTGTGAGATCTGTCAATGAGAGAGTCTGCTAGAAGGTTTTGGAGGTTGATATCACTGCATGGACCAATCTCAACGATATTTTGTGTTTCGCCCATGATCATCGAAAAGGATGTTTAAGCCAAAGATGAAAATATATTGTTCTTGTAAAGGTTGATCGTTATCACATAATGTTGAACTTGTTCTAAATCTTCTGAGATTAAAGAAAACTGACAGTAAGTTTGAACTATGCTATCATTCGAGCATTTCAGCCTTATCTCCACTTTGTCATCATATCTGATGTGCCTCTTTTAGTGACATGTAGAAAAGTTTTAATTAGATAAACCATGAATTAGCCATCTCTGCCCACAAAATTCCACTAAAACATGATGCTTAAAAACTTGTGTCAGGAAATTAATGGATACTGGTATGCGTCGGGTTTGCCTGTGTCTACAAATTTTGAAACTTCAATTTTGTTTGTTGAAGTTTTGAGTGAAAACGGATTTTGTTTATTGAGTTGGGATAAGTTCTGCAAGATTTACAAGCTTTTGACAATACCTGTTATCAGTTCATATTCAACTTATTTTTTATATAAGTATTATGTTTTTCTTAAATGGTGTAATCATACAAAAAAACTAATTATATAAATGGTGTTTTAATAATTGTAAGAGTTTAAGGTTTACTTTTTATTTTAAAAATTAATTTTAATGCATGATTATATATATATATGATTCAAAATATACTTCAAAATTCGATAAACACAAACCTTCATCGTTCTGGTTTGACTTTAACTCAACCACTCACTCCACTCCAAACTAGCACGCCCAAAAACACACAGTCCTATATATAATTAGGAGTTAAATTATTTAGTATATAATTAGGAGGGACAAAGTGTGAAAGAAAAATTTGGGGGTGGAGGAAGAAAATAATGGGGTGCAGGAAGAAACCCATGAGAGCAGTGAACCAGATCAGCCCATTATC
>Ga0209389_1005175_pt1:0-10000 | contig 11042 bp, 4 predicted proteins | sample CowpearedBW_FD_187526 | JGI IMG/M metagenome (GOLD analysis project Ga0209389, IMG submission 187526) | Root nodule microbial communities of legume samples collected from California, USA - Cow pea red BW (SPAdes) (version 2) | ecosystem: Host-associated > Plants > Roots > Nodule | place... | reverse complement strand
ACTAAAATGAGACCATCTAATATAATATGTTAAATTTTGATTAAAATTTATAAAATTGAGATGTTACATATAAAACTAAACAACAAAATAAAAAATGTATAAAAAAATTTATAATAAAAAAATAATGATATAAGATTAATATAAACATTTTTATTAGTTTTTAATTTATCAAAATCCAATCATTCAATAACAACAGATAAGAATGACTATCTTTTTATCTTGATCACCATGTATGATTTCTCTCAAATTTTAATTGATCGTAAACTAAATGTTAACTTTTATTTTATTGTTACAATAATATTAACAAATCATTATATTGATTTTTTTAATTATTTCAATTTTAGTTTAATGTGGTTTGAATTTAAACTTCAAATAATCAAAATACAAATAATATAAAAATAATTATAAAGATGGTCGAGATAAAACCTCTTCTCCATTCAATATTTCGGGATAGTCTCGTTTCCGTCTTTTATCTTTCTTCTATTACTTTAATATTCTCTTCAGTGTTATCTTTTGCCTCTACCTCAATATTATCTTTAATAATAAGTAATTGAGTGTGAGAGCTAAATGAATCGAAAAATTCATGTTTGGTTCGACAAGAGATCATAGAACATTTTGTCTTTCATTACGTGATTTATTAGATAATCGAAAACAGAAAATCTGGAGAACTATTCGAAACTCAGAAGAATTACAGGAAAACACCATTGAACAACTCGAAAAATCTTAGAAGTTATGAAATTCGGAGTTTTTCCTAAAGAGGAAGAGATGAAGATGGAAGGAGAGAAAGAAGAGAGTTTCATATAGAATATTCTTGTATATTGTTTTTCTAAAATTCTGTATTGAATATATTGTAACTCTATCTAAAACACTCTTCTTCTAATATATATTATTTCTCAAATATTAAGATTATACTTATATATGTTACACCAATTAAAATATACATTCTTTTTACATCTTTCAAACTTTCACTAGTTATCTAACATATCTTGAAATACAAATTATTCTATTCTGATTGTAATCTAAATTTAAATGATTTATATTTAATAAATTTAAATATAGTTTATACTCCCGCTGTAAAGAGAAAAGCAACATCTATATTGGTACAAAAAATAATATTTTCATGATTTGGCTAGCATGCAATATTTTCATGATTTGACTAACATGAGTACAAAAAACAAAATTTTCATGATTTGGTAGAGGAGGTTAGAGGTCCAAATCATCCATATCTGGCACTCGACTAGGAGGTTTATTTTTGTCATACGGATTATCCACCACAGCTGCCTCGGTTGTTGTCAGTAGCAATGAAACACTGCATGACAAAAAAATAGTTAAATCAAAATAATATTCGTATTCACCATTGGTTTTTAATTTAAGGTTCAAACTTGTTCGGATATGTGCAGCTTTTACAATACTTTACACAAAAACCGAATAAAATGATATATGTTATTACCTGGCTGCATCTACCAAAGCTGTTCTAACAACTTTAAGAGGATCTACTATTCCAGTCTTTACCATATCAACATAGACACCTGTTTTACATAATAAACACTAATTAAGCATGAAATTAAAACAATAATTGCCAATTGTCTCTGTTCAGAGTTTTTCTAGAAAGATAGTAAGCTTGTAACGGGAAGCTTAGTTCCTTATGCCGAAGGAAATTAAATGGTACTAACGGCATGCAAATAATAATCAAAACGGATTTCAATGTCATTTTATATATGCAAAATAGTTACACACCTTTTGCGGCGTCAAACCCTAAATTATAATCATCTTGTTCCAACAATTTCCTGTGGACCAAAGCACCATCAAACCCAGCATTGGAAACTATTGTAGATGTAGGCGCCTATGATAAATAACATGCATGGTCAGATAAGGATGAAAGAGTAAAATATTAGTTTCACACTCAACAAAATTTTACATATATTTTACTTCCATAATTTTACCCTTCTCTCACTATACAAAAAGTTAATTTTTTCTAATGATAAAAATACTTAAAAGTGGTTGCCAAGTGGTACATTTTTCAATAAAAAACTACCAAACAAATACAAATGTCAAGAACAGAATAACGCTTTATGCAACAAATATAAAATAAGATCAACAAATATAAAATAAAATAATCGATACGAGAGCAATGCTTTAACAACAATATAAAATGGATGTAGAGATGGAATTACCTTGAGTGCATTTTGAATAATCTGTACTCCTCTTCTCTCATCCTCGTTTTTAGTTTGAAGGTTATCCAAGGCTTTGGTAGCATATAAGAGAGCGACTCCACCACCTAGTTCAAACAATTACATCTAAACTTTGACATGGACGAGTGTTCTAAGAATTGTAATGAGAATACAAACTGCAATCCCATGCTTCTCTTTATACTTATTATCCCATCAGAAAAAAATGAATTACCTGGAACAATTCCCTCTTCCACAGCTGCTCTAGTGGCATTTAAAGCATCTGTTACTCTATCTTTCCTTTCCCCTACTTCGGCCTCACTAGCCCCTCCAACCTGAAGATTTAGTTGCAACTTCCATATGAGGTAATGAATATAAACTAAGCATTATAGAGTAGTTATTTTTAGGATGAGTGACAAACTTTGAAAACAGCTACACCACCGGATAGTTTTGATAGTCGTTCTTGTGCTTTTTCCTTGTCAAACATGGCAGAACTCCTCTCCATAGTCATCCTTATCTGCAAAAGAATTATGATAATTTGCGTTATGCACAAGTAAATTTCTTAAAACTGAAATATCATAATGTATAATTTTAAAATCTACCGACGGACATCACTCAATTTACATAGCCGCAAACATTGCGTTATGCACAAGACACTAAATGGCATGAGCACACTAAACATAAAATAACGGTTATGAAATCTATAAGAAAACAACTACACATAAAAACATTATTGCCATGACTATGTATATGGGAACCAACCAGGATAAACATAGCAAAGAAAAAGTGCGCATAATACATGGTTAGAAAATCGACTAAGTAATTATTTCATTAAACTTAATTAAAAAAAAGAAAAAGAAAAAACAAGATATATATATAAATATATATATATATATATATATATATATTACTCTGCTGAATGATTTAGAATACTTACAAATAAATTGGGTACAGATAAAAATGTAATATTTCAAAAGAAAAGATACCTGTTCACATCTCTCTTCAATGGCCTTCTTATCCCCACCACCATGTAGAACAATAGTGTCATCAATGGTGACAGTAACCTGTTGCACTTACAATAGATTATATATTATATAATAGTTTGAAGAACCAAATATTACTTATTTTGGTCCTTGGTTCAAGCCACATACCTTTCTCGCAGTGCCAAGCATCTCTGGTTGGACTTTATCAAGGGAGAAACCACGCTCTTCGTTGATGACCTGTTTTCAAGTTCATCATAATCTTTTTCATTACATACAACAAGCTGTAGTCCCAATTGCTAGAACTTGAATAGATGAGTTGTTATTAAAATCTTGAAAGGTAAGAAGAAGGCACCCAACGGAACCCAAATACAGTATCTGACAAATAAAATCTGGATAGAAAATAACCTCTCCTCCGGTAAGAGTTGCAAGATCATCTAGATTTGCCCTTCTACTATCCCCAAAACCAGGAGCTTTTATAGCACAAACCTAAAGTACAAGAAACTTGAAATTAAAGAAAGGGGAAAACAAGGATATACACAAAATAAAATTTCAAATAGTTTGTCATATTAAGGTCATACACATAAGCCATTTCACAAATACATAAATAATACTTACCTTAAACAAACATGCAAACAAGAAAAAGAAAGCATGCACCAGATACAAACACTTTAAAACTGCTACCAGAAAATTCACTTTTAGTAACCAAAATTCTTCTACATATATTTAAAGTTTACTGTATGTTTTCATAAATAGGTAGGACTTGAGAATCTAATGCATGTCCACTCATTTAATTTCTGCATACGCATTTATAAATAAAATCTTATCATTTCTAAAGGTTTTAAAGCATGAAATTTTCTCACTTCCAAGTAAATGAAACCATGGGAATTTCGGACATTTTTCAAGGGAATTTGGGACATTTTTCAAGGGACTTTCGATGTAAGGAAAGATGATAATGACAGTAAACAGACAATGCACAGTTTGAACTAACTTTATGTATGTAGCCACTTGCAGATGGGTGGTATTGTCTTTAGTTTGTTGCTCTATGTACTCAACACTTATCCTCAAGTAAAATTAAAACCCAACATAAAATGGAGGGAAAAAAAATGGGAGATAAAGGGACAGGAAAACAACACATGAAAGCAAATTCAAGTTGTAGGCAGTAGGGTTCCGCAAAATGCATAAATTGAACTAAACTATTCTAAAACTAAGTTAAATTTTAAAAGTGGATCAATAGAACTGAATTGTATCATAATGTAAATGAATTGAATACAATCATGGTTTGAGTGGACTAAATAAAATTGAACTAGTATAAAATGTTTTGAATTGCTAGAACTATATTAATTGTTTGAATTATTACCAATACAAATTTTATATTAAAGCCTATTTTCCAATCTCATAAGTTACAATCCAGTTAGAAACAATTATACTTTTAAAAACTAAATAATACAACAGTTCAGTTCAGTTTTCTTTTTAAACAATTCAGTTAAGGCAAACAGCTGCGATATTAATCACCTTAAGCCCAGCGTGATGCTTGTTGAGTATGAGCATGGCCAGTGCATCACTCTCTACATCTTCAGCAACAACTAGGAGTGGTCTTTTTTTCTGATTAACATAAAAATAGTAAAAGCAAATAATGAGAATTGTGAAATTGCACATGAAAATGAGCATACTGAATCAGGAATAGTTCATTCACCGTTACAGCAAGCTCCAGTATTTTCAGCAGTGAATTAATGTCTGAAATTTTCTTGTCATGGATGAGAATAAAGGGGTTCTCCAATTCCTAACAAAATCAAAATTAATGTTGTCAATATAACATACATCTAAACCCAAATAAAGTTAACCAAATTGAATGAAGTTTTTTATTTGAATGATGTGCATCGCTATTAAATAAAACCACGACACTTTTGTCAAATTAAATCAATAGCCTAGCATGAAGCCATTAATAACAAATATCCACAAAAAAACACTTTCAAAAATGAAAATAGGTTTTGGAGAAATTAACAGAACCCAATGTTCCTACCAATGACTACATGATTGCAAGATAGAAAAACAGAAAGACTACTTTGACAAAGGAAAGGTGGGAACTTCAGAGTAGACAAAGTAAGCTTCGCAATACATAAATACATACAATAAAAATAAGAGAACCTTTGTTACAAAAACATCCACCATCAGATGTTAATCAAAGGTTGATCTACTGTAATACAACATGCTACTTCATTTTCTGAGAATTTTTATATATTACATATGTAACAGAATAATTGTGTGCTTACACATTTGCGGGTCTTCTGGTCAGTAATAAAATAAGGAGATATGTAGCCTCTGGTTAACTTCATTCCTTCCACCACTTCCAACTCGTTATCCAAAGTATTCCCATCCTAAAATTTTTTAAATTATAGATATCCTGGACCAAAACTATGTCGGGTAATAAGTTCACAAAAATGAGCATTATTGCTTACAACAACAGTAATGACTCCCTCCTTCCCAACTTTCTCCATTGCCCTTGCTATCAATTCTCCAATATCACGCTCCCCATTTGCAGATATAGTTCCAACCTACTAGTCAGAAATGAATAGCAATAAACAAAATATAACTAGTATAATGAAAATTAATTTATCCATCAGATAAGTAGCAATATAGTTTCTTCTATAAATAAAGTGTAACTAATGCCAAAAATATTCAATGCCTATGCTTATGCCTGTGCACCTATAATTAATAAACAAAATATAACTGGTACAATGAAAATTAATTTATTCATCAGGAAGATAAGTAGCAATATAGTTTCTTCTATAAATAAAGCGTAACTAATGACAAAAATATTCAATGCCTATGCACCTATAATTAATATAGAAGGCAAGTAACAGGCATCTCTACAGTAAATCAATTGTCTCAACCAAAATGCACTCAGTGAAGGAAATTTTTTCTTGAGAAGCCATTGAACCTGGGTTATCTCTTCTGGTGTGCTTATCATCAATGCTCTGCTTTTCAAGTCAGTAATTACAGCATCAACTGCCTTATTTATTCCATTACGTAAATCCATAACATTTACGCCAGCAGCAATTGATTTGCATCCTTCTGTGAGTATTGCCTGAGTCAAAACAGTAGCACAAGTTGTACCTGGAATCAAAGAAGCATTGACTTGCAAGATATATGAATTATTTCAAAAAAAGGAATAGATAAAGGCAAATATAACTATTCTCGTCTCTGTAAGTTTTCCACCTACAATGAAATAGGGTGGAAATTTTCAGAGGAGATTGTCATGATAATTTGGAGCATATTTAAATTATAATATTAATTTAAGAAATTTAATCAAAGAGTAATAACCACCATTGGGTATGAGATCTTCTTAGATATATAATTTTCTCATTTGTTTGTTAAGACGTTTAAGAAAAACCATCCTCAGGGACTACTGGCCGATGACCTATATACAGACAGGACTCTATTGATTACCCTGATATTGAAAAGAATCTCAATTCTTGAGCCCCAAAAGATTCTTTCAGAGAACTTCTAATGAGGCAATATTATATTATCAGGGAAAATCAAAAAACAAAATGAACAATGATGGGATACTTTCGACATAAAAGGTTAGAGTTGGAAGAAAAGTAATCACCGTCTCCAGCAGCAGTGTTGGTAGCCTTGGCCACCTGCTTGACAAGATCAGCACCGACATTTTTTTCTTTGTCTTTAAATTTTATACTTTTAGCCACAGTCACACCATCCTTCGTGATCCTGGGATTCCCACGGCTTCTCTCAATTATCACATTGCGACCCTGATTCCACCAATTGAAAACAAAAGAGAAAACAAGAAAGTTACCCTTCATCCATCAACTTGTCTAGCCAAGCTTTGTCATCCAGACTCGTTACAAACACAAATAATGAATAAGTTTGAGCCACAGAAAAATCACATATATCTATCAAAACATCCAAATTTGTCATCCAAATTCCATACTAACAATCAACGAACTACCAAAAGGGCAAGTTAGAGACATGTTGGCAAAATTGAATTCAACAGCAAAATAAGGCCATAGCAACTGTATCAGTATACTAAATAAACAACACATATATGAGTGTGGTATTACCTTGGGTCCCATAGTTACTTTCACAGCATCAGCAACCTGAGTTACACCTTGGAGGATTGCAGCACGAGCCCCAACCCCAAAGTTGATATCTTTGCTCACAAAATTTCTGCTTGACAACACCCTACCATATACCTGTCACCAAAAATCAAGTCATCATTGCTCTGTCACTGTCACTGTTAGATTGCCGACACCGTTTTAAAAAACTATGTACTATAATGATATAACAAAACAAATCAATGGCTATTGAATATGCAGAACCAAACACTACACTAGCAAAGCAAAGAATAAAGGGAAAAGTCATTGGTTTTGATTCCTTACGAGGTTCTTAGCGGAGGGAGAAGCAATGGAAGAAGAAGCTACTCTACGAGCTAATCGATACATTGCAATTGCAGTTTGCAGCAACAATTGATTTGGAAATGAAATCAGAAATGGCAACCAATGGAAGAAGTAGGGCTTTGCAAAGGTTTAAGCTTTTTTCTTTTTTCTTTTTCTTTGTTTGGTTTTGGAAACCTAACAAGTAACTCGCTCCTTCTATTCAGACACCTCTGTTTACTAATTACACTCAATTGTGTTCATATTTTTTAAACTATTTTCAAGAATTTTAAGAAAATAAAGATATGTTGAAAGAAAATATTTTCTAAAATGTTAAGAAAATAAAAGAAAAACACTTCTAACATGTAAATAAAAAAACAAATATTTCTCAAAATATTATTTTTTACAATCATGAAAGCATTTTTCAAAATTATTAAAAAATGCATTAAAAAATTAAGTCTAATAAAGGGGTTGAGCTGTTATTTTTAACTCTTCTTACCAGTTTGTTATCATGTCAAACAACTCATCACTTAAAAAATACTTATGAATTACAAAGATTAAAATAAAAGAATTGCAGGTCAAAATATGGAAATAAAATATTGAATCGTCAAAATACGAAAAAATTGACTTATAATACTCTTTGTCTAAGTAATCATATTGATAATTACGATTTTTATATTATTGTTCAATATATTGTCTACATATATTATAATTGTGTACATACAATATTACATAATAAATTTACTTATTTATTAAATTTTTTAACAATATCCGTGAGCAAACTGCTTATTTTTTTTTACAATCTTATAAGCTTTGATTCTACAATAATTTATATCTATGTGTTTAATAATGAAAATAAATAAATAAACAAATAATATAAGTTTAATGTATTATGCTGATAAAAATGTTTAATATATTATACCAAGATTAATATAATAATAATAATAATAATAATAATATTTTTTAATAACATGTACCATCCTGGTCATCTAAGGCCCGACCCGATTCATGAAAGTTTATGAGCCTAGGAATTTGGGCCTAATTGATATTTTATTATGATATTTTTATATGAGATATTTTGGATCAGTCGGTTATTATATTTATAATTGTTTTGCTTAAAAATAAGAGATGAATCCTCAGGATTTGGGAGGACGATTTTATGGCTTCTGTGTGCTCTTTATTGTAGTTAAGTCATAAAAATTTTTATAATTTTTTATTTTTGGTAGAATTATTCAACTTTTTGTTGGAATAGTACACAAAATATTATTCTTGCTCGACACCTAATCGATTTGAAATCGGAAGAACGTCGGCAACAACATAACCCTTTCTACATTTTTAACCAAGTGGGTTTTATAAATATTTAAGCATGAAACGTACGTCATAAAATAGTTTGTCTAGATATTTATAGGTGAATACATAGTCATGTATATGTTAGATAATCTTACATGTTTCTAACACAAATCAATATTATGTTTAGTTATTATTTTTTCCCTTTTCATTATTGCAGAATAAGATTGTACAAACTTAGATATAATAAATAATCTTATATAATTTCTGTTAAAGTTGTTTTTATCTATTCATAGTTTAAATGGTTTACTATGAATATTGTACATATTTACATCATATATTTTAAGTAATGTTTCATTTTATCTGAATCTTATATTTCGATAATATGAAAGGAGAAGTGACTGCATTTACTTTTGGTATATTGTGTCCGTTTACCATGACAAGTATTATACTCTTTATTTATAATTTCTAATTAACAGTTATACTTCTTATTTATAATTTAGTTAAAAATTATAATAAATATATAAAAAAGTTAAATATATTTTGATTTTTTAAAAATTGAAATTAATTATTTCTTATAATCTAATTTAGTTTCAAATATGTTAATTTATTCTTTTAATCGATTCTGGTTAAATTTATTTGAAATGTATTATTTTTAATTAATATTAAACAAAAATATGTTTAAATGATGTAAAACTCAAATATTATTTTTGTATCATAAAATATTTTTAAAATATCAAATAAATTTAATAAAATATAATTATAATGATTAAATTTATGTGAATCTAAAATTATAAAACTAAATTAGACCAAATTTTAGAGGAGAAACTCATTCTAATTTCAACCAAAGATCGAGAGAAAGAATATTTAATTCTACAAAATTAAAACTTCAAGTTGTGGAATAAAACAATAAAATTGTGTGTTATAAAAGAAAATAACGATATATGTTATATGCACCGTATATATACAATTGAGTTTTTCATTATAATACAGTAACTAATTTAATAATAATCTTCAGAATATATATATATATATATATATATATATATATATATATATATATATATATTCTATTTTAATTAAATTCAATCCCGGTTAAAATAAATTAAATCTAAAATATAATACATAGCACTTAGAATTTGAATCATGTGTTGCTTGCTACCAACGAGCATTC
>Ga0209389_1005173_pt1 | contig 11043 bp, 12 predicted proteins | sample CowpearedBW_FD_187526 | JGI IMG/M metagenome (GOLD analysis project Ga0209389, IMG submission 187526) | Root nodule microbial communities of legume samples collected from California, USA - Cow pea red BW (SPAdes) (version 2) | ecosystem: Host-associated > Plants > Roots > Nodule | place: USA... | reverse complement strand
ATTCTTTCTTAAATTTATAATATTATTGAATACCATATTGTTTTCCCAAATATCATATTATCATTTGTAGTTATATTTGGCATACAGACATCAAAATATGGTAAATTTATTTTTATAAATTAGTAGTTTTTGAAATATTTTATATTTTAATTTAATCATTTCACATCACATATAATATCACATATAATCATGTAAAAAACATTGATCACAAACAATTAAAATCAAATGTTTTATATCCAGTGATTTACTATCATCAAAATCAAAAGTTTCACATCTATTATACTTCCATCGCAAATGCATATAAGGAGATTTCATCCTAGAATCTTCCATAGAGTTTATGACTTATTAGGCATGATTATTTGTTTATATAGTAAGTAATAAAAATATCTATCGAATTTCATTACTAAATATCTTTTTTATGTGACGTGAGTTCATCATCAGTAGAATCAGAATAATCTCATTCTTAAAATCTTTATACAATACAACATCTAAAGATAACATCTTTTCTAGAAAACAACTACATTTACATCAAATATATATCAAATCAACATCTCACTATAGATTATGATACATGCTTTAGTTTTGTTTTATCATTATCTTGCATATTTTTATTTTAAATCTCAACAATTGACTTTTATATACAATATTTTTCCTATCACTTAGTGAGCACTTAAGCTCTTCTAGTGTAACAATTTTAAAGTTTTCAAAAATTAAGGCTTGTTTAGTTATTCATCCAGTGAAATATTTGTAAAGGTATATTAGTCTAGCAAACACTTGACTCACTCATCAATCAATCCCTTCTGAGTACTTTGAATTTTAATTAAAAAAATTTGTTAAGCAAGAAGTTTGGCTCGTCTAATGAGCAAGTATTATAAGCTTATAACAAAATAATTTGTCAAGTAAGACCAAACTCGCCAAACGACCTAATAACCACTAACTCTCTAGACTATAATAAAATGAATTGTGCTTAGCAATTCACCTAATGAGCCAAGAAATTGGATTTCATTTTATAAAGACTACTATTTCTATAAAACTATCTTATTTATCTTATGAATACATTCTCTCTAAGTTTATGCTATAATTATCTTTTGAAGATCACATACTATCATAGAGAACCTAACGTAGAATAGGACAATTTTAGTCAATCAAAATCTTCTTTGAGTAAGTTCATCTCTTAAGTCAATTTTAAAAAATTTTGCATGCATGTACTCTAGAAGCATTGCATGTGATTCAAAAGGATTCAAAATGAATCTTTATTTGCTTAAAATTGTTAGGATACATGTTCAAATTGTTGATATGAGTTTTCCATGTACAAGTATTGCATTTTGTGTGAGTGAAGACTTTTAGAAGTCTAATGGGATCAAGAAACTCAGTCCTAATAAGGAGATCTAGTTGAATCTAGTTGTAGAAATGTTGTGATCACCATGCTTAATTTAAGCTATTTGAAAATTGTTGAAATTTATATGATATGTTGAATGAAGATGTTGTAATATGACTTGTGTGGTGACTTTTAAAAAGTTGGATACATCAGTTTGATCATATTGATTCATTATACTATTTTTTAGAATTGAAATATATATGTTATGATTTGAAAAGAGATAAAAACACTAGTGGTAACTTATAGATCAAACTAATATATGTAAGATTTCTAAAGTTCTATAAACTCGTTAGGCGAGTCATCCACCAGCTAAGATAAATTCAATTTTTCAAAATTAAGAAAACTTAGGTTGCTTTACTTATACTTTTAACTTTTTTTACGTACTTACATTTTGAATTAAAATATGTTTTCACTTAATGATATTATGTTTTTTCGTGTGTTTTTCTTTTCTGCAAAGATCAATTTACAAAAATTTATGAGCCACCAAAAATACAACAATGCATGACAGAATAAAGAAACAAAAGTTAAAAACAATCTGGATTTGTCCGCAATTTTTTTACAAAACGGAACCTTAATCAGTGTCCCTCCATCAAAACTGTGAAGACACCTAACATAAAACCACTTCAAGGTCCCATGCCTTAAATTTTTAAGGCATACATCAGAGTGAGAGAAGTTAAGTTACCAATCAGACTCTTCAAACATCATTATTTCTAAAAGCTAATTTTCAAATCAAACTTCTGACCTTTAGAAACATGAAAGCAGTGCATGACTTTTCCATTCATTGAGCTTCTGATTCATTTGGCCTTTGGTTATATGATTAATGCATCCTTTTCTTCCCGAGACTCTTTCACTACTTCCTAACACTCATCAAAGAACTACTAATCAAATTCTACTAATAAAAAGGCAGTACTTGAAATAAAGAAACACTTCAAATGTATAGAATTGTTTCATGCATCAAAACAGAGTGATAATATGTTATGGTGACCTCATTCTGGTGCATGTCCAAGACAATGAAGAACGTGAATACATTTTGTTTATCAAACGTTATTGTTCATCTCTCGATCGTGTGTTTGCTATGGCAATGCAATTCAAAGGCAGTTACGTATGTAGTTCACATGGACGAGTCTTACATGCCCAGAGTTTTCACCTCGCAACGCCATTGGTATTCATCCACCGTTACTTCTCTGGACTCCGCCACTGAACACGTTAACAGTAGCATTTTGTACTCTTACGAAAACGCACTTCACGGTTTCAGTGCTGCGTTGTCACCACAGCAGTTACAGAGTCTGAAAGAAACACCAGGTTTTATCTCAGCATACAGAGACAGAGCAGCCACTCTTGACACCACCGCTTCCTACACCTTCCTCTCTCTCAACGTCTCTCACGGCCTCTGGCCAGCGTCCAACTACGGCCAAAACGTCGTCGTTGGCGTCGTCGATTCCGGAATCTGGCCCGAGAGCGACAGCTTCAAAGACGATGGCATGGTAACTCAAACTCCTCCAAAATGGAAGGGAAAGTGTCAGGGTGGTCAACGCTTTGACCCCTCCCTCTGTAACTCCAAACTCATAGGCGCAAGGTACTTCAACAAAGGCCTTCTCGCAGCGCACGACGGTGATGACGACGACACCAAAATTGGCTCCAACTCCGTTAGAGATAGCATGGGACACGGGACCCACACCGCGTCCACGGTGGCGGGGAACTACGTGAGGGGCGCGTCGTATTTCGGATACGCAAAGGGCACCGCAAGAGGAATTGCGCCACGTGCTAAAATTGCGATGTACAAGGTTTCGTGGGCCCAAGGCGCGTTTGCCTCGGACATGCTCGCAGGTCTGGACCAGGCAATCGCTGACGGAGTTGACGTTATTTCCATTTCAATGGGTTTGGATATGGTGCCCCTGTACGAGGATCCTGTCGCAATCGCCGCTTTCTCTGCGTTGGAGAAAGGCATCGTGGTTTCAGCTTCTGCCGGAAACGCAGGTCCGTCACTGGGGTCCATACATAACGGGATTCCGTGGGTTTTAACGGTTGGAGCGAGCAACACAGAGCGCTCTTTTGGCGGCACGTTAATTCTGGGCGACGGGAAGAGGTTTTCCGGGTGGACTCTGTTCCCTGCAAGTGCCACGGTGAATAACCTTCCTCTGGTTTACCATAACAACGCTTCCGCATGTGACTCTTCTACACTGTTGTCGCAAGTGGCGCGTGGCAGCGTCGTCATATGCGATTCTGTTATGGATGTTAACCAGCAGATTCAGCAAGTGTCACTGTCTGCAGTGTATGGAGCTGTGTTTATATCCAGTGATCCCACTCTGTTTGAAACGGGAAAAATGACGTTTCCGGGCCTTGTTATTAGCCCTCACCATGGCAAAAATGTGATCGAATACGCACGCGCCACTCAACCCGCTTCCGCCACCATAAAGTTTCAAGAAACGTTCGTCGGAACCAAACGGGCTCCAACGGTGGCCAGTTACAGTTCCAGAGGCCCGTCTTGGGAGTGTCCGTGGGTATTGAAGCCCGACATTATGGCCCCGGGGTCGTCGATTTTGGCGGCTTGGGTTCCGGATTTGCCTGCGGCCCAAATTGGCCCAAACGTGGTATTAAATAATGAATACAATTTGTTGTCTGGGACTTCGATGGCTTGTCCTCATGCTTCCGGGGTGGTGGCTCTGTTGCGGAGTGCACACCCCGAGTGGAGTGCTTCGGCTGTTAGGTCCGCGTTGATAACTACGGCCAGCCCACTGGATAACTCTGGAAAGCCCATCGAAGAAAATGGAGAGCTCTCTCCACGGGCTTCTCCTCTGGCCATGGGCGCTGGCCTTATCGACCCCAACCGTGCGCTTGACCCAGGTTTGGTTTATGACACCACACCTCAAGACTATGTTAACCTCCTCTGTGCCATGAATTTCACCCAGGCCCAAATCTTGGCCATTACCAGATCAAAGGCCTACAATTGCTCAAGCCCATCTTACGACGTCAATTATCCCTCTTTCGTGGCTTTTTCTGCTGACCAGAGTGTGACAGTGGAGAGAAAATTCCGGAGAAGTGTGACGTACGTTGGAGATGGTCCAGCTGCTTACACGGCACGTGTGAGTTCCTCTAATGGCACGCAAATCTCAGTTTCTCCCAATAGGTTGGTCTTCAAGGCAAAATATGAGAAACGGAAATTCAGTTTGACGTTGAAGTCTGAAATGAAGAAGGAAAATGCAGTGGCTTTTGGTTCATTGGAATGGGTTGAAGAAACAGGAACGCACGTTGTTCGGAGTCCCCTTGTGGTTGTACCTACCAACTTCGTCTTCAACCCCTAAACTCGGATTTAACTTCACCTTATATTCCACTCATCAATATCCATTTTTCCTTTTTATCTTAATCTACTCTTCTCTTCAATCTCTGCGTTCTAATAATATCAACATATCATTGATTATCTTTTTTAGCTGGTAATTATCTTACTCTACAATACTGAAAATCAGAATAAAAACACATGAAGTACTTATATAAGCGATGATGATGATATATATGAACCTGCAATCGTATTATTAATGTATATACAACTTATATACAGTATACTCCAGTTTCAAGCCCAACCAATTACAACCCAATTAAGGCCCTATTGGTCCATACCAGTAGATTTGAGCACCGCATGACCAATTGGGAAAATTTCAAAGTTCATGCCATGCAAGTAGCTCAATGTGTATTTACCCTGCCAATCATTATTTACTGCAAAACTGTTTGGAAGAACTTGAGAAACAAGACATCAAGTTCTCTTTGTAGACGAGGATGTTTCAAAACAAGTTGGTCTTGGAGTAGAGGGGCAGCATATAGACTGAAGCAATTCTTCTACACGCAGCACTTCAAATTTAGGACGTGTGTTGGGAGCAACATTGTCAACACGGTGTTGGAAAATCTTGCCATTCTCGTCGAGTTTATACTCAGAGGTTCCATCAAACCTCCCACGGTTCTCCCATGGACCTCGTGAGATTCCATGAACAGTCCACCGAACCATAATGACATTCTCAGCAGGCTGCCACACGCTGGATAAGTCAATCCACAAAGCCTTGAAAAACATCCTGCCATGAAATCGTAGAGCCCAGAAGATTGTTTTGTAACTCTCGATGCCAACGAACGTGTTCAGAGGATCTTTGAGTACAATATCATCCCTGAAAGAAACAGATATGTTTGTGGACACAGAAAACTTCCAATCCAATAAACAAAGAAAGCAGGTAAATAAACAAAAATAAACACCATGCAAATAAAATAAATGTTTAGTTACTTACATTCTTGGTCCTCGATTATTACAATTGTACGTAAGACAATTAAAATCACAAGTACAACTATGTCTGAAATAAAATAAAATTGAGAAAAGAAAGAAACTGGAACCTGTAGATGTCGAAGGAGAGTTCTCTGTGGAAGAGGGCAGGGAAGTCCTCCCTCAGAGCCCGAAGAGCATGCCCCAAATTCACGTAATATTCTTGTTTTTCTTTTTCTTCTTCTTCCTCTTTGTTCCCTCTCTTTACCAGAGCCGAAAAGTAACCATACGAACTAAAATTCTGATCCAAACCCAAAACCCCATAATCCTTAACTTTGCAACTCACTTTTAACCCAATTGTCTTGCCCTTTGTGAGCGGTTTAAAGTTGTAGAGCTTACTGGGTCTAGGGTTAAGGTAGTGCACAATTTTGGTGACCAAGAACGGTTCCGAGCAATGGATGAGAAGAGACATGGTGATGGGTGGGATTTCTGCGACGAAAGTGAAAGAATAAAATGTGGTTCCTGCATGAGAAGAAAAGAAAAAGGGAGTTGAAAAAAAGAAAACAAGATTAGATGTGTGGAGTTATTAAGTGGGAAAAGTGTGTGATTGGTTGGATTTGGATTTTCTTTCTACTTTTCCATAGGCTATGCTACTCAAATAAAAAAGCTTCAAAAATGTCACCTTGTGGCGTGGGTGTGACAGAGAAATAACCCAAGAATAATCCTTTAGGAGAGATTGGAATCTTTGGGTTAGGTGCCTTGGCACTAGTTGAGAGCATATTCCCTTCTTCTTCTTCTTCATTTTTTCATTTTATGTACTTTTGTATTAGTTTAAAAAAGGCTTTAAGGGGGTGAATTTGTTTATAGAGAATAAAGAAATTAGAATGGTTAATCAAAAATTAAATTCGAGATAATATTTTTTTACTAAAATAATGTGTCTTTTATAGTAACTTATAAGGTGGGATAAAAGGGTGTTTATAACTTAAGAGAAGTGTGAGGAGGAGTGTAGATTTAAAAATGGAATAACACAGCCAAGGGCATGAATGTCTTTGGAAAATTGTCGTTTCCCTTACAACAAAGAACATAATAATTCTTAATTAATTATGTGTGTTGGATGATTTTCAGATGCAATGAAATGAGTGACATGTTGCCTTTGGAATTTGACTGTCTTGTCTTCTTCCTTCTCACTCACTCTCTCTTCAGTTCTTGAATTTGATCCACCTTTCTTGTTTTTCTCAAGGAACCAAACAAATACTTAACTACCATTAGTGTTGTAGTTTTCTGATTGAACATTGCGCCATGACCTTGGACGTGGTTCCCATGGAGCACAGCAAGGGATTCATCTTCGCCTTGCAGGTCATCAGATCTATCACTATTCTCACTTACTAAACTACATTACCGTCCCTGTTACAATTCTTTCACTTGTGTTCAAATTCATAACCACAAACCTCTAATCTCTCCACAAAGAATTAACACTTATTCTAGTTGCTGGGTGCTGATCCTCCTGATACTGCCATTTCAGGAACTTAAGAATCTGAGGCCTCAACTCTATTCTGCTGCAGAGTACTGCGAGAAATCTTATCTCCGTAGTGATAAAAAACAAGTGTAAGGGTACTTTTTGTTAATGGGTATTTTAGTTTGTTGCTCTGGAATGCAAACATACCTCTTTTTACAATTAGTTATTTCGTGAAGTACTATTGCTAGTTTCTTGCAAGGCTCTCAGTGTTATGGCTGAAATTTTCTATATTTGTGCGTTAAAGTTTTCAACAAATGTATAGATGTGTGTTTTGCTTTGTGTGGAATTGTGGATGGATATAACAAAATGCTGTAAACAAGAAAACGGATCTTTAAATTTCTCACTACTTAGAAAATTAATTCGATTATTTCTGATAACAAATTTTAAATGGTCTTAAAGTGGACACCTGATGAACATTGGTTAAGACTTGTTACTGTTTAAGTAATTTCTATTGATCTCTGATCTGACTGTAGTATTTGCGTTATTGTATATGTGCAGAAAAAGTTGTAATGATTCTTAAAATGTGTGGTTGTGTCTGTCAGCTAATTGTTCTTCTGTATTCGAACTGCATGGATTTACCCAAACAAACTCCGTTTTGTTTTATTTCTGCAATAGGGTACTTGACAACCTCAAAGATTATGCTGTAAGAGCTCTTGTTAATGCTGTTGATCATCTGGGAACTGTTGCTTACAAGTTAACCGACCTTCTTGAGCAGCAAACCTTGGACGTATCAACCATGGACTTGAAGGTCTCTATGTTGAATCAGGTAATTAGAAATATTTTTTTACATATCATTTCGAAATAAATAAATTTCTAGTGGATTTGAAGTGAGATATATGCAAAAATGCAGAAACTTCTTACATGTCATGTTTACACTGACAGAGAGGGCCTTCGGCAGCAGCAGTTGTTAGCTTTCGTTCCCAGACATCATAAGCATTACATTTTGCCAAGTAGGCCTAACTGTTTTTTTCTTCAGAATTAACCATTCACTCTACAGATTTTCGTTTACTTATGATTCTTGTTTTCTTCTTAACAACGCAAGCTAGATTCTGTGAATAAAAAGGTACATTTCAGCTCACACAGACAGATTAATGCAAGACAAAATCTATATCGAACCAGAAATCGTCTTCCTTCTTCAGGTCTGTGAAAATGTCCCTTCTGGAGCTTTTGGCTTTGATGTATGTTCTCCACCTTTCTCCTTTTCTCCTTCAACTGAATATGTATTATGATTGTACCTAGGTACCCCTATTTCAAAAACTCTTTCTTGGCATTTAGCATCAGAAACTAAGTCTACCTTAAAAAAAACGACTTCCCGCACTTCAAAAAAGTAAGCTTACAATTTTGGCCTGTGTAGGCTCGTTGCTTTATTTGCTATTCACTCCATCAATGAGTGCTTTTTCACTATTTTAACACATCCATTTTTGCAGCCCCAAGGACTCCAAATTTTCTGCCAAGACCTCTGGAGTTTTCCACCTTCTAGGTATGCTGAATAGTTGTATCCTTTGTAGCACATGATTCAGTTACACTAAGCAAGCATTGGTTATGTTTTCCCTGTTTAAATACATTAGCTTGTCACTGTAGATAATGAAGAGCGTGCATGGATGAAACCCTCAGCAGCACAACTCCACTTAACAAATGGAACTCTTACATCTAGAGCTGCCACCCAAACTTTTGGTGTCACAGACGAGGTAACTTTGTTTTCATCAGGAAGTTCAAATGCATGGTAGTGTGGTGCCATATTTGATGGAATAGTCAAATGGGATTTGATTATAATTGACTTATCTGCTCTTATTTGATTTCGTGTGTTTGGAAAACTGTTTATCTTTGTTTAATATTTCTAGGCAATATCTTTGACATAATCTGTCAGGGGAGCGTAGTTTGGATTTTGCACTTGAATAAAGATTCAGATAGAAGTTCCTTTTCTAGAACAGAATAATGCTTCTAATTGATGATATATGAGGGTATTTGACTGTTCTCGTTGGTGATTTTGATACATAAAAAAACTAATGTACTAAGGGGAAGGGTCATTGATAATTTTGCTAGCAGCTTCATTTTGGAGTTCGTTGCACCAGTAACTTACTCAATAATTTTTTACAGAACAATACTATTTAAAAGATGAATGTTCATGTTCCATTTTGTTCATCATGCTGAGATCCATTACAGAAGTTCATCTTCAAGAGTCCATTGAATTTAAAAATTTCAGCAGAATGTTGATCCAGTAAAAATCTTTTGAAATCGCAAATTCCCAGCCAAGCTAGTATCAACTGTAATCTTTGATTTAAAAAGCAAATAGTTTTGATCTGCCCATTGGGCATTTGATCCTATATTTGCCTTATCTATTTGATCTTATTTAGTTACTTCTGATGAATATGTAGTCCTTGTACAATAGAATATACTTAAAGTGTGAATGGATGCAAGCCAAAATAAGTCTTTGATTGATTCAAATATTAAATTGGTTTCAATATAGCATGCATAATTTATTCCAAAGGAAAAAGGAAACTTCTGCTATAGATCCACACCACTTGATTGAATTAGGCTTTTTCCCTTCTCCTTCAATTTTGTGGGGTTGTTTTCACAGCCACTGTGGAAAAATCTTTGTTTGACTTCTACATAGCATTAGATATTCCATCAACCAATGCACCAGAAATTGTGGAGAATATATCCCAGCTAACTAACTAGTTGAAGGATGATTTTTTCTTCGTGCTTTTGTGGCATAACTTCAGCAAAGTTAGTGATGATTCTGTGTGTGCAGGATGCATTGAAGGGTTCCAAACCATTGACAAAATTTGGATCCTTTGACGATCGAAAAGGACGTGAGGCTGCCAAAGTTCACAGTCGCAGTAAAAGTGTGCTATCTACTCTCCTTATCAAGCAAAAGGCACCTAAGTTGAAGACCGGTTCTGTGTTATGATACCTCTCATGACAAACTATGTCATTTTCTTTCTTTTTCAGATAAAAGAGAGTTAAGAAAACAACTTTGATATACCCAAATGCTTAATTCTCTTCTTTCACCCTGCATCTACTAATAAACAGAATTACCTTAATCTATGTTTTCCGGTTATAGTCTCTGAATAATGACAATGTATCACAGTAGCCGTATTTTCTTGTCTGCGTTTTGTTATTACTTATTAGCAAAAGAGCCATCACAAAAAAAATTCGATTATCCAACAAAAACAAAAACACTTGCGTTTGCCGGGAGTCGAACCCGGGTCTATTGCTTGGAAGGCAATTATCCTAACCGTTGGACTACAAACGCTTTTTGTTGCTTAACATATCTACAGAAAGATTATACGCAATTACAACACAAATTGCGTATCAACATCATTTTATAGACTAGACAACATTACATGCATGGTTTCAAATTGAATCAACAACTCTTTCAAGCATCATGAAGACCTTCTACGTCCTTAATCTATGTAATACATACACACTTGCCCCTTTATTTGGATCGTTTTTTATTCACTTTTACGAGGAAACAGAATTCAACAACACAAGTGAAGGAGCTAAACTTCAAACTTGGTTTTTGTGCAAACCTCAAACACTGCCCTTGATGGTTCTGGAAAATCCGGTTTGCTTATCAGCGGAGCGATCCCAAAGCATTACTCCACCATACTTGCGCGATCTTTTGACAAAAGGCAACACTTCCCTTATCACAGTTTGTGTCGGCACAAAGCCGCTACCAGCTGCTGATGGAGATGCAGGAAGACCCAAATAAATTTTCCTAGCCTTAATGGACGACACCCACTGCTTCCACGAATTCTGGAACTTGCTGGGGTCACCGGAGTCAAACTGACAATCGTTGTTGTAAAACTGAACCCAAACAAAGTCAAATAGCCCTGTTGACAGTGCTCCATTCTGGTGTTCATCAGGGAAGGGACACTGTGGTGCTGCTGTTAGGTACACTTTTCT
>Ga0209389_1005169_pt1 | contig 11047 bp, 2 predicted proteins | sample CowpearedBW_FD_187526 | JGI IMG/M metagenome (GOLD analysis project Ga0209389, IMG submission 187526) | Root nodule microbial communities of legume samples collected from California, USA - Cow pea red BW (SPAdes) (version 2) | ecosystem: Host-associated > Plants > Roots > Nodule | place: USA... | reverse complement strand
ATATATACTTTTTTATTTTTAATTATCAATCTATTGAAGATGTAAATTTTTTTTCTTGTATGTGAACCAAACTTTAATAAGTTATAGATAAGAGTTTTATCTCTTTTTTTTCCTTTAAATAAGAGTCTAATTATATAAGTTGAATACACTCTATTTTCCCATCTTATTTATCTTTATTAATCTTGGTTGGTATCAATAATTATATTTATATTTGTTCATCGTCTCTAACATTCGTTATCGTCATCATCACTATTGTCACTATATTTATTTCGGTGAAGTCAGGTTTAAGTGCACCTTAAGGAGCGCTTGCTATGTTTGGTGGTCATCAGCTCAAAATTTGTTTGATGCACCACCACTTCTCACTTGTCACTAGTCTCATTAGGCATACGCCTCCCACACCCCACCTTCTCAGTGTCGAAACAACATCAAACTATTATTATTCGTCCCATTGATGATGCCTCTTGGACTTGTTTATGTCCTTGTCCTCCTATTATGGTGCTAAGGGCTCTCCAAATTTCAAAGTTTTAAATTTTTTTTAAATTTTTAAAATATATATAATATATATTGAGAATTGATGGAAATTAAATTAGATATTTTTTTATTTCTTTTATAACACAAAATTTAATTTAAAATAAGGTATAATAAAGAATAAAAATATTTATAAAGATATTTTTTATATTTTCTTTCTTATTGTCTATTGAGTTTATTAGATACTCTACTCATTTCTCACTCTCATGTTTTCTTTTTTGTTAATGAAGAAAAAAGTAAGTTAGACGCAAACTTAATATTTTTACTCTAATTTTTCATTTGTTTATTTTCATTCTTGAAAAAAAAAGTAATTTTTTTTGTCTCTCTTGATAGTGAAATATCATTTTTAATAGTTAGTTTTATCTGTTTAATCTCATGAGCCTTTGTATATTCATTTTTTATGAATGTAAAAGAATAAATAATGTGTTATATTTTTTCATAACTGATTTTTAATTGTGATTTAATTATCATAAACTTTTTTTTAGTAATCACTTATTTTAATTTTTTTATTTGATTATGATAAATTATTTTTTTTATCTTAAACTTAAAAAAAATAGATATATTGATGAAAAATAAAATTAAAAAAAATAGATTAAACTCTTTTACAAATTACGAAGCATGATACTAATAATCTAATGGTTCAATTAGATTATAGGTGAAATATTTTCTTTTCAGTTCCAATTATGTTTAATTTATATTTCATTGAGTTATTTTTAATTAAAATTAAAATTAAAATTAAAATTATATTATAGTATTTAATTTTTATAATTTTATTAAAATATTTATAAAATAAATACACGTGTGCTAATTCTTTTAAAACCTTCAAGTGCCTTGATAAGGTAAAATTTCTTCATTTTCTTCCATTTCCTTCCCAAAAGTTACTCATTTTATTACTCTTCTCAATGAATCCAACGTGACATATCAAGGATTGACAAAGTTTCTTTCACTAAATTTAAATTTTTGTCTTCTGCATCTTTTATTCTTCTTACATTTTAATCTATTTGAGTCAATTGACTTCTTCTTCAACCTATTTTATGACCTTTGTTAGTATAGGTTCATGCTTTATGTCCATTTACTTTTGACTTATAGGGTTAACTTTGTATGTATATATATCACACCTCTTGTAATATACACTTAATAATATACAATCTCTTTCTTCCTATATTTCTTTTTCTATATTGTATCAAAAATCTCAAACGATCTATGATTGAGAAGAGATGCTTACAGTAGTTCTCTTTCCTAAACCTTAAGTCTCTTTCGCAAATTTTATGATTGAGAAGTAGTTTGTCTTTCCTAATCCCTAAGTCCTAAGTCTATTTTGCAATTTTTCAGGTTGCATCTGATCGCAACTCTATTTTTCATAAGCAAATCGAGCATATTGAAACATATTGTCATTTTACCCGTTATTATGTTTAACTTGGCATTATATCTTTACCATTTGTTCTTTTGGTTCTACAGATTACATATATATTTATTAAGTCGCACTTTGTTTTACGCTTTTATTTTTTATTTGACAAACTGTCAATGCATTGCATTTAGTCGTAACATTCTGAGTTTGAGAGAATGTTAGCATAGACCCATGTTTTAAGCCCATTTATTTTTTGCTTTTAGGGTTAGTTTTGTGTGTATATATATTACTCCTCTTAAAACATTTTATATACACTCAATAATGTAAAACCTTCACTATTATATATTACTCCTTAACCTTCAGTACCAAAATTTACTTTTTTGTTATCGTTTTGGCCACCTAAATTTGTTTGAGTTGAAGATGATGATTCAAAGTCTTAAATATATTTCAGTTTTAAATTGTGAATCTTGTCATTTTAGGAAAGTATTTTAAATCTTCCTTTTATAAAAAGTATGAAATACAATGTAATGTTTCTACTATTTATTATGATACATGAAAAATCTATCACATTGTTAGTGTTTTTTACGCTTTAATTTTGGTTTATTACGAGATTTGTGAAAATGTCTGCATTTTTGTAATTGTGTCTACTGATTGATTTATGAAGTAAAAAAAGACAAAGTATATATTGACCTTATGTTGTAGCGAAACAAAAGCCGATACCCATGGTTTGAGTGTCTGAGAGAGAAAAACTAAGAGTTGAATGTGATGAATAAAATAAGGAGACAATAAACCTTATCATCTTTTGTCTATTCCTTTTGGTCCCTTGGTCTCCTGCTTCAACATTCATAATCTACATAAAATCATTTTCTTTTCAATCTTCTCATCAGCTACATGGAATCACATTTTCAATATTAGTAATAATTACTACACAATATATTCTTATTTTCGTTGACTTTCATAGTCGACTCATTGTGTTACCAACCACTATTCTGCAATTTCCAAAAACAGATAAATCAAATTAACTGTTGTGACAACTAATTAAGGATGTAAAAATATAAAATCAATGTACGTTAATTATTTTTTTTAATCAGTATTATTAAGACACCGATTAACATTCTTTATAATATATGAAATAATTATATTTATTTGATACATGATAATGAAATAATTATACACTTACTAAAGTGTTATTTTACCCAACTCAATTCTATTTACACCGAATATAGTCATATTAATGCTTGAAAATATTCTAATTAAAATATTTTTATACAAGTAGTATATGTTCCTAGAATAGTCGTGGACGTAGACATATACATTATACGTCAAACCATCTTAAACTTTTGTGTCTATTTTTCTCTCTTTTATTCTTTTCTTTATTGTCTTATGTACATATTAAGTCATAAGTACTACCATGTAAGAATGGATCACTTAGTTTCAATTAATTAATATGGACAATCTTAATCAATTTTGTCTTAAACAAATAGTTAAATACTTAAAAGTTCTGGATGTGATACTCGTTAAGGGTGATTAATTTTTGCCCCCGACCATGTGTGTACAAGCATTACTTCCCAGAACAAAGTCAAGCTTTGATAAATTTTATAATTGTTAAGATATTTTGAAAAATTTTGCGAAGAAATATACCATAATAAACTTTTTAATTTATTTAGAAAGATATACAATGAAGTTTATAATATACATTATTGTGTAATAAGTTTATTATATATACACACACTTAATTAAATTACTTAATGCTAAATAACACTGTCACATTTTCATCTAAAACGTATTTATTTATAATAATAAACTGTCGTATAATTAGTAAATTTGTTAACATATTGTTTCCAAGTCACCGATTAATTTAGTAGTTAGTAATAGAATGAATAAATGAATTTATTTTCAATCATCACGCAATATTCATTTCACCTCTTAACATCAATTCTAAATATTTTCTTGACTTGATTTTCTTAAAATCTATATCCACTTTGGTAAATTTGAAAAATTATTTCCCTAATTTAGTATATTTTTCTGATAAAGAAAGATAACTTCAAAAAACGAAAACAAAAGCAAAAGTAAAAGTTCAAACGAAGAAATTCAATATCGTGGCATTATCAACAAGTCCTAATGGATTGAAAAGCAATTATAATGAGTGGAAATTCTGTGGACTGAAACCGTGATGATTTTCTTTTAGGCGACTAGGAAAATGGATTTTGTTCTTAGATTATAATCGTATTCTATATATTTAAATACCTAATTTCTAACAAACCATCGATTGGAGATTTTATGTTACACCATAAAATTTGTGCTAATTAAGGAAGTTGTAAATGAAAGGAAAAAAGATAAGATAAATGGTTCAAAAATATTAAATTGATTGATTTGGTTGAAAATATAATGTTCCGTAAACAAATACAAATTAGGGATTTACCATGCTAAATTCTAAAAGTTAAAAATATGATAATGTCAATTATCTAATTTTGTTCACACAACCTCAAGTTATACAAGGTGGACAAAAAAAGAAATTGATAGAGAACGTGTCTACACCTTTTTTGCTAGTGTATATGGAATGCATAATTGTGTTCATTATGGACTCAAAGAAAGTTTTTGCTATTGTCAAAAGTGAGAAATACTACTCATTCCAAATATAAGTCCAAACATGGCTATGATGCCAAAATTTCCTTAAAATCCAAATCAATTCACATCCCTTCTTAATTCATGATGCTACTTGTGTTCATTGTTGACAATTCTAAATACGTTAAAAACTTATTCAACTTCAACAAATGTTGAAATTGATGGGACAGTTTCAATAAAAGCAATATTGTTTTTTCCGCGTCTATAAACTTTAATTGTCCATACCAAAAATATATATTTTTCATGGAGATTTATCTAAAAAGTTTATCAGTGTACCACCAAGTTTGACATAAGGCGAATGTATATCCAAAACTTTTATTTTTATTTTTTAATTTTCCTTGTGAGAGTACAGTGAAATATTTTACTAATATCATATTTTTCTATCATATATAGTTATGACTTTTACAAAGTGGTAAAACATGTATGTTTGTTTGACTTGGACTAAAGTTCACCTTCATGTTATCTTTTTTGTTGAAACTTGGATGGTGAAAACAATATAATAATATTATGATTGTATTCCAAACTCATTGTAATAAACTTTACCCGTAGACTCTTGAAGGAAGACAAATTGTCGGAATGAGGGTAATTACTTTATTGTCAAAAGATGTAATAGAATTGGTGATAAGGTTAATTATGTGGTTGTAGTAGCTTTGTAAACACAAAGCACGAGATTTGTTGATGGATCCAATGCAAGTTTGTGATTATGTGAGCATTATTGGGAAGAGACAAAGGTCAAACATGAAACATGAATAAATGAGTTTTAAGCATGCAGTGCCAAAACAAACGCGTCTCACTTAGCGGCTATTATCGGAACAGGAATCAGCCCTAACTCACCTCGTGCTTCACGATCGTATCAACAAGATTCAGTTATTTCATGGTTTTCTTCTAACCTTCGATTTCATCTTTGACGCAGTTTAGGATGTTTGTTTTATTTGAAATTTGATTAATAATTTAATAATCATTTTTAGTTATGGACGTGACATGAATTCCATATAGTGCATCCACGAGCAGCCGCCATAGACACTGTCCTAAGTTTGCGATGTGGGAAGTGAACGTAATTTCCTCTGACAAGAGCACCTTATATAGACCTAATCATATCATATTATTGAAAAGTATTTAAACATGATTTAACGTTGAAAACGGTAACAAAGTGGAGATCTTCTTCTTCACAAGTTGCTGAGAAATGAAAATTGAAAACATGGAATCCAGCCTTTGGAATTAAATGCCATAATCTCGTGTTCCACATGGCATCGCATTATCAGCTCCTCATTTTATTTGTACCCAAAAGTAAAGAAAGGTTTACTCGGTCTTAATTACCTCTCGTGTAGATATATAACTTCATTCAGATGAAAATGTGAGTCATAGGGTTTCTATAAGTGTAAAATTAGCAACTGGTCAAAACATTATTTTGAAATGGAGAATATATCACGTAAGTATGAAAAGATTAATTGTTTTTATTTTTTTCGTCTTTTAGGAAAAATCAAAAAATGAAAAATAAGTGTGAGATATATTGGGTAGATGAGACCTATTTTTTTCCTCATCTTTCTCATTGTACTTTCTTCTTCTTCTTTTTCTTTTTTCTCCTTTTGTTTTTATTGAGAGCATCTTCCTATTTCTTTGTCATTATTTCTTTCATCTTTTAATTTTTTTTTGTCTGTATTTTTTCACAATCAAATCATATTAGAAATCAGTTGATGTAGAGTAAATTTACTTTTTATAATATATTTATTTTTTATCATTTAAATCTTTTTTTTGATCAATTCATTTTTCATATTAGTTAAAAAAATTATTCTCTCGACTAATTCTCTTTTTTATTTATGTTTTTAGGGTTAGAATTATAGGTGACTTGATTTTGATAGTTTTAAGTTGTTGATCTTTTACTTACACTATGAGTAAATGTTAGGTAAAGAAAATTATCTTAGATGCATTATACAGAAATAATAAATTTGTTATAACTAGAAACTGTGTCAGTTGTAGAATATTTTATTAAATTAAATAAAATTGAAGTTTTTGTTAAAGTGATTAAGGCATGATATATGTTTTTGGATTGAAAATTTGTTATTGAATTGTTTTTTAACTTAAAATTGTTTGGTTTGAAATTATCAAAGTTGATTATACACTAGGGATTGCATATTATTTGTGTAATATATGTTCTTTCTCACATTTCAAACTGCTTAAAATGTGTGGAAATGTTTGTTTGCTTTTGGAAATATTAGTGAAATTTTGTAACACAATAACTATCACTTTTGCAAGATTTGATCAAGTTAGGGAATTTGGTGTTTTAAAACCAAGCATATTAGTTCTCAACTTAGAAATTAGTTCTTAACAAATAAAATACCACATTAATTAAAGATAAAATAGATTTACAGTATATGAATAGGTATAAATCATACTTTACAAGTTGATTTTATAGGATTAAGAAAGTCTTAAAGTCCACTTAGATGGTATCAAATTCACATAGTATCAAAGTCACGTGGCGAATTATTTAAGGGACGGGAAGGAGCCCTCCCCTCCCCAATTTTTTCTGAATTTTTTAAAAATTAGATATGTATTTGTGAAATTTTTAAATATAGGTAGTAATTTTAGAAATTGATGGAAATTAAATTATGTTATTTTATTTCTTTTACAAAAGTACAACATTTAATGTTAATAAATAATCAAATATAATAAAGAATAAAAATATTTAGGTTTAATTATTTTTTTGTCTCTGTTTTCGTCCAAAAATGTTAAATTACGACTAAAAAATCAGAATCAAATTGAGACTAAAAATCTGAAAGACCAAATTAACATTTTTTAAAATAGGAACCAAAAGAGTAATTAAACCAAATATTTATTAAGATATTTATTATTTTCATTCTCATTATCCTTTTACTTTTTCACACAATTGTACTCATCTCTCACTCTAAGTTTTCTTTTTGTTTTTGAATAAAAGAGGAAGTTAGGCAGCACAAACTCATTATTTTTGCTCTCATTTGTGATTTTTCTATTCCTTTCTTAAAGAAAGAAAGTAACTCTATTTTGTGTCACTTGATAATGAAATATCAGTTTAATAGTTATTATCATTATTTTTTATCTCATGAGCCTTTGTATATTCATTTTTTATGAATATAGAAGAAATAATGTATTATGTGTTTTTACATAATCGATTTTTAATTGTGATTTGACTATAATATATTTTTATTTTAATAATTACGTCTCTCAATTGTTTATTAGATTATGATAAGTTATTTTTTAATATTATTTACAAAAGAAATGTATAATGATGAAGAATAAAATAATAGATTCATTCTTTAAAAGTGATAAAAGAGAAGCTATTGTTAAAGATGAAACAAGATAGATTTTACTTCACATATTTTGAAGCCTTATACTAATGATCTTGTATAATTATCCAATTGTTCCCATATTTTGAAGCATTATACTAATGATCCAATATAATTATCCAATTGTTCCAATGTTTTGAAATATTATAGTAACGATCCAATATGATTATTCAATTGTTCTCATATTTTGAAGCATTATACTAATGATCCAATCTAATTATCCAATTTATCAGATTGAGGAATAATTTTTTGAAGCATTATACTAATGATCTAATCTAATAATCAAAGAATCATATTACTTTGGCCCCTCCACAATTTTTTGTTTAGAGCCACCACTGATCATATTAAACCTATCATAATAATATTTGTTGTTCTTGGATCTATTCTATTGTCCGCTATCAAACCACTCATTAATGTTTAGTTTCACAATCGAGATATACATGTCTTGATGTGAGCGAGTGTTAGAGATCTCACATCGACTATAAATAAAGTGGATTTATAATATATAAATGAGTGCAAACTACACCTTAAGAGGTTTGTGTGATCAAGTTAGACCTATAGTCCAATTCTTACACTACAAGAAATCCTTAAATAATGATCAATTTTAGTGACAAAAAAGTAATTATTTAGTATAATGACCAATTTAGGTATGAATTTCTAAACTAAAAATTATTGGTAACTAAAAAGTTTTGATTATGAATAATTGGTCTCTATCTTTGTAACTAAAATAATTTCTATTATAAAATAATATTTAAATTGATCACTAACATTAACTAACAATGTTTTGAATACTAAAGGAATTGATCTCTAAATTGGTTCACTACAACAAAAATCACTTTAGACAACAACATAAAATTATGATATAAATTATAAAAACCGTGGTCTAAAGATTAGATCACAATTTTTTAGGCGTGGTATAGGTGAGTGTAGCTATAGGTAATAGACAACGGTTTTTAGTATGACAATATTTTTAAAACCGTTGCTTAAAATTCTCACAATAAACAACAATTTTACATGTTGATTTTATACCTTACCTATGTTTTTAGACCACATTTTTACTAGTTTTGCCCACATAGTTTAAAGCAACAATTATATAATCATGGACTTTCATGATATTTATACATCATTTATAAAAATGTTGTTTATTATATGTTTAGGTTACATTTATTTAGCCGTTGTCTATTTTAGTGTGGTCTAAACTATAAATTGTTGTAGTGGTTATTATAATTTTTTATTAATAATAAAAACTGTATTAGTTACCAATAATTTTTAGTTTATAAATTAGTATCTAAATTAGTCATTATAGTGACTAATTATTTTTTATCACTAAAATTAATATTTAAAAAAATATATAATGTTAAAACTCAAGGTCGTTTGATTCAAACCATATAAAATCATGTATTTACTATGCATAAAAAAAATCATTGGAATGCATAGAAAACGGGATAAAATAATATGAAAAATGAAAAGAAAAGGTTGTGCTAACTTGACAGCAATTAGAATAATTTTCTCAGAGAAATTTTCGATTCACAAGCATGTGCTTAAATGGATTTGTATGATTTATAAATTATTATAACCACTAAAGAGTATTATTTGTGTATAAATATTAGCATTCTATATTATCATTTTAAAACACTTTATAATACATTTCGATCCTTACGAGGTACTCAAATGTTAAGTTCTTTTGTTCCCACTTTTAAATATACTTTTGAAAATTCAATCTATTTGAAGATAAGTTTTCTTTTTATCAAAATATTATGAATAAACATAGTTGAGTACTCGTGAGGTACTCTAACATTTGAAAAAAAAAATGTATATGTTTACCTTTTTTATAAGAGATGCAAAGGATCTAAAACAAGAAATCATATTAAAATAACAATTTTCGACATGAACAAACTGTACATATAAATCTAAATATGAGTCATTACTCACTTTTGATACATAAGTAAAAACAAACAGATATTTTGTTATATGAGTATTAGTTCTATATGATAAATAAAATTTATCCAGAGTTCTTTTCAATACTGTCAGTTCAGTTCATATATGATAAAAAAAATTTATTCAAATCAGAGTTTTTTTTCGATACTGTCAGCACAAAAGATGAAAAACAAAATCTCAATTTCAAACTTCAACTATAAATTTGTCATTCAATGAACAAAGATGTTTCGTACATTACTATCACTTAGTCTATCATCCACCATGAATTTTAAGCATTCATAGATTATTAAATTAATTTCACAAATAAACATTTAGACACAATTCATTTGTAATTTACTAAACAAAGTCAGATAATCAATATGATCATTCACATAACTAATTAGATAATTGATTTTTTTATGCATAAGAAGATTTTTAACATTTGTTTATATTATATTATATATATATATATATATATATATATATATATATATATATAAAATTTTTAGTATCGTACAAATTGCTAGTTGGGTAGTCGATAGCATTGTTAAATTTTGGTTTTAAAAGTTGAGAATTATAAAGTATAAACAATAACATAGAAGTGGTAATTAACCAATGAAACTTTTGTCTCCGGATTGGATGATAACTTTACTTTTTTAAGAGATAAAATAAGAGTCTTATTATTTGGTACAGTTTTTCTTTCGAAAAATATAATTTTTTACTATCAATCAATAAAATATGAAATTATATTTTTGTCTGTTAAATTTTTTATTTAAAACTACTGTATGACCGGGCGTATGCACGGTTTTTTTTTTCTTTTTAAAGAAAAGAAAATAATTGATATTATATTTATTTAAATAAATTTAAAAATATATATTTATCTATTAGAAATATTAATAACAATATTAATAATTATTATTATTTTTTAAAAGATTAAAAATTTATTTAGTAAAAATATTTAATATAATAATATTTTTTATAATTAAAAAAACATTTATAATAATAAACACTATCAATAATAATAAAACTAATAATGATAACAATAATAAAACTAATGATAAAAATAATGAATTTATCTTAAAAATATTAATGTAAATATTAATACTAATTTTAATGTTAACAACAATAATCTATAAGTACATAAAGGTATAAGTACATAAAGGGATACATATGCACCAAAATAAATCAGAAATCTAATTAAAATAAATATGATATCGAAGTAAATAAAAGTAAAATGTGTGTCTAATTATCAACCTATAAAATATGGAATTATATTTTTGTCTGTTAAAATTTTTATTTAAAATTTTAG
>Ga0209389_1005161_pt1 | contig 11059 bp, 5 predicted proteins | sample CowpearedBW_FD_187526 | JGI IMG/M metagenome (GOLD analysis project Ga0209389, IMG submission 187526) | Root nodule microbial communities of legume samples collected from California, USA - Cow pea red BW (SPAdes) (version 2) | ecosystem: Host-associated > Plants > Roots > Nodule | place: USA... | reverse complement strand
TTCCTTGCCAAATTTGTTGCACCTTCTAAAGCCTTCCATTTGAGGGCAAACACTCCTAACATGAGGGCCTCCACACCAGAAGCACTGTACCATGTTCTGCTGTGAAGGAAAACCCCTAGACCCCTGAGATTGATGGTGAGGTCTATCATACGGTTTCTTTCTCTCCTCATGCCTCAGTTTGGACCCAGATGGTCCACCAATCCTCTACTATTGCGGGCGTTAAGCTTTCACCTCAACTCTCATTTTTTACATAATTGTGGCCTTCTCCACCAAGGCTGCAAAATCCTTGATGGACAGCGGGGCCATCATCAGGTGGATGTCTCCTTAGAGACCATTCTCAAACTTTCTGCATCGCCACTCCTCGTCAAGTGGCATGGTGTAGAAGCGACTAAGGTGCTTGAATCTCTCAGTGTATTCTTCTACTGACTTGCTTCCCTACGTCAACTAGAGGAACTCCACCTCCTTAGCGTATTTGACACTATCTGGAAAATACTCCGAAAGGAACTTTCTCCTAAAGGCCTCCCACGTGACCGGCTCCTCCCTTTCTTCCATGATGGATTTCATGCCGATCCACCAATGCTCTGCCTCACCGGTGAGCATGTACACTACAAAGCCAATTTGTTTTCTGCAGTGCACATCTTTGCGTCAAAAATCCACTCCATGTCCTTCAACCACTGGTCTGCTACATCGGGGCTGGTTTTTCCATTAAACTTCACTAGGTGATGCTTCAGAAAGTCCTCTAAACTCCACTCCCAGACTGGAGGTCGAGGCTTAGGGCCGTAGGCAGTGGCAGCTACCTTGTTCTCCTCCAATTGGCGGAGGGCTTCCATGTGTTGTTTGTGAGCATCTTCAGCAGCCACCTTTGCAGCCTCCATTTGCTGCATCACCAATTGCTATTGCTCCAATGATATTGCCTGGCGTTGCATCAACGCCTCATGTTGTTGCATCATGGCGTTACTCTACTAAGTGATAGCCACCACCATAGCTTCTATCGCTCTGGCGATGTTTGGTACGTCGCCTGAAGAAGACTGAGGAGTTCTACGAGGAGGTGCCATATCACTAGCACATAGGAAAACCATTAGTCAGACTTGATCATTCAAGAAACTTAGCCAATGACACTAAAAAGACACAACGAAAGCTAAGCAGACACACAAGTCCATAGACTCTAAGGAACGACCACTCTGATACCATAAATGTCACGTCCCATTTAATAAACAAGCTTAATTAAATGAAACATCACACAGGATAAAATAAAGAGTAAAGTTGCAAAGTATAATGTCACTCCTTACAAATATCCAAGGTACTTAGAATGAAATATTGAGGAACACCACGATGCCAATAACAAAATAGAGTAAAAGATCGACAATATTCAACATAAATGCTCAAGGAGCAGACGATACATGGGCTACAGCCCTAAAAGAAAACTCGGAACAACGAAATCCGACCCAAGACGAACTAAGCAGCAGAAACTCCATCACCTTGGTGACCACTGGGAGTTCTCACATCTACTCACATGAATAAATTGATGATCATCGCAAAAAGAGAAAACCACACATAGAACATACAAACAAGCAAAAAGGGGTAAGCTAGAATAGAAAACGATTTAGCATGTCATTGCATAAATTTTATAGCCAAAGATACATACATCAACCGAGCATGTGAAGACTCTCAAACAAGACACTAAGACTCAAGACACGACTTATTTGGATACATATAATTAGTCGGATTCACCGGATGTTTGCACTTGTGGCGGCCTCTACTGCTCTGCAAAGCCAATTGCCAATGGGTTTCACCCTACCACTCACAAGGTTAGCCTTCAAACATCTAAGGTCATTATCCTGCAAAAGACTAGGGCCTCCTGCTACTCTCACCACTTGAGTCAGTACGCTCTACGTGAGACTAACTGACTCTTTAGAGTGTCAGGATGCAGTCCTTACTTGAATCCTTACTAAATTATATAATGAGGCACCACCACAAACTTCGTGGAATTACGTCCTAAGTATGAGGCACCACCATGAGCTCCCACTAACAAAGGTCATGGAATTACGTCCTAACCAAGAGGCACCACCATGCAACCATCATGGAATTACGTCCTAGTTTAGGATTTTTGGACTCCCTATGGATCAGCCTTAAGCCCAACTAACTAGGACAACCTTAAATATTAAACAGGAATAAAGAGGGTCTTACATCTCTAATAAAGCTTAATAAATACAATATGTAAAGCAAATGTTAAAGAATATATTATGCGGATTAAATGGCAGGGGAATGGTATTTTTTTCTTACATTAGCATACTTAATGGAAACATTTGGAATATTATATATTTAGGTTAAAAACAATTAGCCAATTATTTTTTCCATATTGCAATTTCTTGTGTTGAAAGACATATTCCAATTCCATTAGTTTCCTTCCCAAAGGAATCTCAACCTATAATGTTTCTCTTCCTAATATTTCATTTTCATTAATACTGTTACTCAAATCTAGCTATTAATAATAAAAATATTTTTCAGAATGAACAGATGATCCTAAGTCCATGCTTCAAAACTGTTTTCAAAAATTACAAAAAAATATTAAGAAATAAAAAATCTATTTCTAAACATAATCTTCTCTTACGTTTTTTAATTTTCAAAACAAGAATCAAATAGTGGAACATATTCTCAATAAATTCATCAAGCATTTTTTATCTTTTATTTTCTCATCTCGGGAATTGTTTTCGAAAAGGGGTATTCTGTGTTTCAAGATTGGATTTTTATATTTGAATGAATATCCTAATCGTAAAAAGTGGATTTTTTATCTACGGATCTAGCAAACTAAAAATTTAGATAATTCGATAAGATATCCCTTTCAAAAATTAACACTAATAAAAGACTTTTTTCCTTGTTTCAAAGAAATTCTCAAATCTTTTTCGTAGAATATATTTAGAAATATAAAACCAAAACACAATACAAAAATATATTATGATGCGTGTGAATAATCTAAGATTAACAATGAAAGAAAGAATAAAATCCCATAATGGAGCTTTTAGGAAGACAATACTAACGATTGATGGAGTTGAAACGATGAAGATTCATCCACAAACCAAAAAACAAGATATTGAGAATAATATGTTTGAAAAGAAGGATTCCATGCTGAAGCAATATACTTTGGTGTAGTGTTTGGGGATGGGAACATCTATTATATAAAAGAAAGTAACTTTATTCACAAGTGAATGATATTGACTTAATAGAATAGAACTGCTGGATGCAAAAAGTTTTAGATTCGATTCTTGCTCTTCCTTTTGCATCATGTCCTTAAAAACAGCATAACCCCACATTCTTTCAAACTTTATATTAAATAACTCCTTTAATGCTAAGGGACACTAGTGACATACTATTCCCTTTATTTATGCACAAAGAAAAAAAGAAACTATTTTAATAGTGACAATCCCAAATTACCATTATCTCAATATCTTTCAGCTGACATACTAGTATACCATCTTCCCCATCTTGGTATGCTGATGTAAACTTGTTAGTTTTGGGATTAATGAGTGGTTTGAGTCAATTAGTTTAACACCGTTCTTATTCTTATTAGTTTAATTGTTTTCTTCATAATAGTTATGAATTTTGAATTTGTGTACTTTTTGTAAGATGTTTAGTTTTTATCTTTTGAATATGGTTTTGGTTTGGTCTCTCACGGTCATGTACTTGTTTTTTTTTAATAATATAATTATGTGATGACAAATGATATAAACTAACTAAGATGTCAAAGTTTATAATAATTATAATATAATATTTAATAAAAAAAATATTATCTTAACTTGCAATTAAATAATTTATTCACAAAAAGTATGTCTAACGATAACATAGCAAAATAAATTTCATTATGTAAAACCCAAAATAATATTACTATATAACATAGTATATATTAAGAATTCAATTCTTTAAATATATATGTCAATATCGTTATAAATTGTCGAACATATATATAACTAGAATTTTCAAAAACTCTAATATTAACTTATTTAAATCACATCTAAAAGTCATACAATAAACAGAAAAAGTAAACTATCAAATATTAAGATCAATATATGAATAATCTTAACTTAGTATATCATAAATATAATAGACTCTATTTGGTTGATTTTAAAACACTCTATATCAACTGGCGAATCTAAGCTCAAATTAGACGTGAGATAGACAAACATTTTCTAAAAAACTTATATTAAGTATGTCTTATTGGAAATTAATACTTGACCATTCTAAGCACTTTTGATACACACATGAATCTCAGCCATACAAGCTAAGGTAAGTTCAAGTAATAATTGTAGTTTTTTATAACTTGATGTATTAATCTACATGATTCACACCATAAGTAAACCAAAAGATATCTCCTTTTATTTTGTAGACTCATGTGTTTAATACTACAAACAACATATGGAGTCAACATATCATCCTAGGTATACCACTTAACTAATCAAATTCTAACATATCATGCATTAAATATTTAATTATCAACATATATCTCAATACTCATATATAACATATGTATAAAAATTTCTAGTAATTTCAACCCATAAAATTAAAAAACGTATCATTTTAAAACAAATAAATTCATTGAGTGAGATCCATTAATCGAGTAATTTTAAATAGGAAATGATCTTATTACTTTAGGGTCAAGATTCATCGATTGAATCTATAGCGGAATTTCATATGTCAAGTGAATTATGTAAAACTAGAAATTATCCATCATTTCCCTAAAATAACCATTCCACCCATTCAAAGAAATTTCAAATGCACTAAATACCACATATAAGATGTACCACCCATTTAAATAATAACCTTAATTAAATGAAATGTCACTCAGAATAATATAAGAAGCAAAGTCATGGAGTATAAAAGCTACTCCTTACAGTTATCCCAGAATACTTAGAAGCAAACTAGGCACACCACGATGCCAACACAAACAGGATAAAAGTTTGACAGTATTCAACATGAAAGCTCAAAGAAACAATGTAGTACATGGGCTACATCCCGAAAAGAGAATTCGAAGAAGCGAGATCCAACCCAGAGCTAAGCAGCGGAGTCTCAATCACCCTGACGACCACGAGGGGTTCTCACATCTGTTCACATCAATAAATTGATGATCGCAAAAAGAGAAAACCACATATAGAAAATACAAACAAGCAGAAAGGGTAAGCTAGGGTGGAAAAACGTTTTATCATACAATTGCATACAACTTCATAGTCAAATATACATATATCAACCAATCATGTGATGACTCGCAAACAATACACTAAGACTCAAGACACAACTTATCCAGATACATATAATTAGTCGGATTCACTAGATGCTTGCACTTGTGGTGGCCTCTACTACTCTACAGAGCCAATTGCCAATGGGTTTCACCCTACCACTCACAAGGTTAGCCTTCAAATATCTAAGGCCTCCTGCTACTCTCACCACTTGAGTCAATACGCTCTACGTGAGACTAACTGACCCTTTAGAGTGTCAGGATGCAATCCTTACTTGAATCCTTACTAAATTATATAATGAGGCACCACCACGAACTTCGTGGAATTAAGTCCTAAGCATGAGGCACCACCATAAGCTCCCACTAACAGGGATCATGGAATTACGTCTTGACCAATAAGGCGTCACCACGCAACCATAGTGGAATTACGTCCTAACCAATGCGGCACCACCATGAGATCTCAACTAGAAATTCATGGAATTACGTCCTGACCAAATGAGGCACCACCACGGAACCATCGTGGAATTACATCCTGACCACACCAAAATCATGCTTCTCCAACCAACATAAAGCCAATATACATACCAATTCCATATTACATTTATAACCAACCATCCCATTCTTGTTTCATGCCAATTCATACCAAACTCATTAATCCAGCCCATAACATCAGAGTTTTCATGCGTATTCACATACTTCATACTTTAAATAGAGCAAACTAGCCAATCATACAATCAATAACAATCAGGTGAGAAAATAGTGTGATTTGCATCAGGTCTCGCTCAAGCTAAGAACCCTCGCTAAAGCGAGAGGATTGGTCTCACTTAAGCTACAGACTCTCGCTTAGGCGAGACCGCGAACAGAGGCCCTGGGAGGTTTTGCAAACGCTCGCTTAGGCGAGGCCATCTCGCTTGAGCGAGTGCTCGAGTAAAACTCCTGGGCGAGCTTCTGCTACTCTCGCCTAAGTGAGACGAGCTCGCTTGGGCAAGAATAGCAGTTCTCACTCAGTATGCCAAGCCTGCAAAACCATATATACATCCAAAACAACAACCAATGCATACTCATTCCATCGTGAACACTACACAACCACAAAAAATGCAGAACAAAACCCAATACAGAAAAAATGAATATAAAACACGAAACCCTAGCTTCCCTTACCTGGAAAGAGCTTGTAACAGACCCCGACACTAAACAGCGGAGCACAATAGCTCTAGGGGCAGATTCAAGAGCTAGAAAAATAGTGGAACATATTTAAACGAGTTTATCAAGACGAACTCTAGTTGGAACCATGAAGAATAAGTTGAAGGAGAAATAGCATGAGTTGAAAACTGACTTACGTGGAGCAGAAAATGATGTTGAGCTAACTTGATGAGATTCAAGGGCTAAATCCTAGCAGAGTGTGGGTGCTATTCTAAGAGAGGGAAGGAAAAGTGTTTTCCTGAAAAGTGGCAGCAAATGAGGGTGCTAGGCTAGTTTAGGGGCTTTGGACACCCTATGGCCAGCCTTAGGCCCATCAGACTGGGGTAGGCCCTTAAACATTATGGTTGAAAAAAATGGGTCTTACATAAGACATAATTTTCCTGTTATAGCTAGTATTGCTCAATTTGAACATATCAACCTCTTTTAAAATGTAAAACTAACAAAACATGATTAACACCATTTCATTGCAAACTATCCAAATTAGTTTCAATAATTCTAAGAACAATAATTTAAAATAGTCTTCCTTACCTTAATTCACTTTACCTTTAGGAATTTTCTCCAAAAGCTTATAAACATCATAACTTTCTCCATTAAACTTATTCACCAAGAGAAGATATCATTATAAATCTAAATTAATTGAGATGCATTTATCTCTTGGCTCTTGTAAGATCCGAGAAAAATAAATAAATAAATGTTTATTTAATTAATGCGAGGTCGGAAATCCCTAAGTTAATTAATGTAGAGAGAGAAGACAAGGGATAATATTAGATCAAATGGTTAAGAGTACTTGACTATTATGAGAAGACTTGGGTTTGAGTCTTGTGGATGCCAATTGTGTGTTAATTTAATTGTTTTATTGTTTTGCATGTATGCTTGATCACAGAGCAGAAGGATAAAAGCATAGATAAGTATGAATTACCATGAAACATGAATTGGTTGAATGGTTGTGCATTGGCTTGGTAAATGTGTGGATGTGTGTTTGATCGTTGATTGATGCAAAATAGGTTCCTTTTTACTTGAATTATTTTTGGATGCACTGAGGAAGAACTCAGAAACCCTAACCGTCATAAGGGGCAACTGGGAGGGCCGTAAAAACATCTAGTAATGGCTCGTGAAGGAGCATTAAACCCAATTTTAATCATTTTCGTTTTTTCACTAAGTGAATTAAAGTAAGCGTTGGGAAAGTGAGAATAAGAGGGGAAATAAGGAGAAAGGAAGACCTTTTGTTATACACAAATAATCTGCACAGGAAAAGGTAGTTGAGAGAAAATTTGGAGGCAATTGGAGTGGGAAATAGTAGGAGCCAAGGAAGTGGGACACATTGCTATCACTAAAGAACTTTAGGACGGTGCTAATTGAACAAAGGAGTCTAGGTTAGGGGAGTTGTACTTTTTGTTTTGTGTTTAATTATATGATTCTAGATTGAATAAAATGCATGTGGTCCTTAGATTCTACCAAATTTGGGTAAATTGTTCATATTTCTGGAATTTTCTAAAAACCACCTGGCAGCATTCAAAGACCTGCCTAGCGACTCATGCTTCCAGAACCCATTTTCTAGGTTTCCTATGACCCGCCTGGCGGCTATCTGCTATCCACCAAGCGATGCGAATTGGATTGCCCAGTTTGCTGGTTTCTCGGGGTTTCTTAGATGTTTGGGAAACCTGAATTGGATCCATATGTATGATTGTGTGAATTTTCATGTGTTTAAATGTATGCGAGAGAATTTCTTAATGATAATTGTATGAGTAGTGGCATGGATGGGGTGAGGGTTCATGATTGGACTTAAGATTGATTGGAAATCAATATTCTATTTGATAATTGTGGTAAGAGAGGGTTATTGAGTTAATTGGAATATGTATAAAAGCGGGAAACCCAATCGTATAATTTTCTGGGGAAATTGCATGATAGGAACGAGTAATTGGGAATTTAGGATTCGTACAGGTGGAGGAAAATTTGGAAAGTGCCCAAAATTACATGCACCGCCTAACAATACATGAACTGTCACTAGGCAACACATCAGTGCAGATGTGCACTCTATTTCGGATTCGTGTTGGGTGTTTTGGGGGTTATATGTAATTTTATGTGAATAATATCGAGTAATGGGGCAGAGAGTATTGGGAAGGAAATACATGTATGCAATGTGAGGACCTAAAGATGACCATATGATAATTTGATTTAAAGGGAGTAAAGGGATGTTTTATTTGGACAGTGGTGTTGTAATAGTATTTTTTTGGAGCATTTTATGTATATGCAAATTGTTCTGTTGGTTGGAAATCAATAGGACATGTTTTACTTGGTAAAGGAATATGTGTGTAGTGAATTCTATTAACATTTAAGTAATGGAATGATCTCAAATCGTGAATTCATTAGATGTATGAGTGTGTTGAATTGTGATTCAGTCATGCTAATATGACTGCATAAGTGTGGTTAATGTTTTGGATTGCATTGGTATTGATTGGGTCCATTGGGGACCTGTCCAAAGTGCCAAAAACCAGTAGTACTAACGCTACTTGTATGGCACCTGGCGGCTAGGTGATAGTGGCCAAACGGAGACCACTAAAAATCGCACGGTACCCAATGGTGAGGATGGTTCCACTAAGCGACCACTGTCAAACAGAGTTCTAGAAGTGTGTGGCGCCTAGCGACGTGTGGTACCCGCCCGGCGGTCCAGAACCAAGTCTCGCCTAGCTACACTGGAGATGCGCCAAGTGGTGATGCGTGCAGAGTTTGGGTTGTGATGAGTGATTCTACACAACTTTGGAAGAAGGCCTTGAGGAGATGACTTGTTGAGGGCCCTTTACGAGTTGTAGCTTGTAATGAGGGTTAAACATGTGACCATTTTAGGTTGGAGCTTGATGGTATTAGAATTCCAATATCATTTTCCTTAACTCCTCTATTGAGGAATGAACATTTTATTTTTGAACTTGATAAGTCCATTAGTGTCTCGATAAAATTCCTAATTCCCACCTTTTTCATTTTGTTACTTGACGCCTCGCAAAAGGTGGCTTTAGAAGGGGGTTGAATAAATATTGTACAATACATACAAGGATTTATACTACACCTTCATCTCAGACTATATATGTTTAGTCTCTTAAGCAACCTGCTTAAGAAGTTCACTATAAATCTATTGACTAGCACGAGTATTAACCTCTCAAAGGTACAACGAGTATTAACCTCTCAAGGTATTATGAGTTCAACCCGCCCTAGAAATTACCAATATAAACCTCTCCAGTTTATAATGAGTTTAACCTCTCAAGGTATCCTCCTCAATCTTCCCCTAAGATAAAGAACTCACAATTATAATGATCAAAATAATCTTTCATGCAAGAGAGTACAATCATACTCACAAGTTATACTTCACTTTATGAAAGATATTACAATGTGTATCACTCACTAGAATATCACTCTATTCAAAAATGAATTTGACTCTAACGCTCACAGAGTATTCTCTCTTTCTTTCCTCTTCAAAAATATATATGACAATGTATCAACACTTCTAACTTTTCTCTTGCATTCTTCTTTTCTTATCATCTAGATCTTGGTTGCATTATTCCATTTGACCATTGATGTATATTCAATTGAGGATTATCTTTAATATTTTCTTCTTTCTTTATTTAGAAGTTCTTGATATTGCATTTGGAGTGTATTACTTCCTGTGGATTATCACTTCTTTTCTTTTTAGTCATTCAACAATTTGAATTTCAAATTGTAGCTTCAATCACTAACACAAAAAAGTCTTTTAACGTCCGATATTTTCGACCTTTGATGTCTACCCAAACATTGACGTCGTACTAGGTGACGTCAAAATAACGTCAAAAAACAAAACAGACGTCACTTAACGTCGGGGCAATAGGGGTCCGATGTTATCCAACGTCAGGGCCAAAAGCAGCAGACGTCAATTTTCGCGCTAAATGGAGCCAAAAAACAAAGCAATTTGACTTCTGTTGGGCTCTGACAGATGTTAAATAACATCGGCCATAGTAATCTCAGACGTTAAATAACGTCTGTCAGAGCACCACCAGACGTCAAACTGCTCTGTTTTTTTTTAAATTTGATTGTTTTTACAACATTCCCACACCTAAAAATCAGCAAATTCCCAGAACAGTTTCATAATAATTTCAGCACAATTCTGAAGTTACAATTATATCTAATAACACTTAAGTTTTAACATATATTCTAAACTAATATACACAATTCCCATGAATCTTTTTGCTTGTTACACGAAAAATTACAAATAAAATAAACACATACCAAAGTCATAAGTTGACATACAGTAAGTTGACATACATAAATTAATAACTTTAAAATAAATGAGTTCTAACCTTTGGATATAATACTTTAAGTTGGCCTCTAGGCTTACTCACAATTCTAATGAAATTTTGGAAACATAAAACATATGTTACTTTTTATAACTAAGTAGATACATAGGTTAGGATTGAAAAAAAAAATCATACTTACTCTTGTAACATGTTTTTCAAAGCAGGTCAAATCTTCCTATGGCATAAATAAAACCATACAACCGTGAATTGTCTTGGAATGATGACACATAGTTGCCAATGATACCTACCATCAATCACAAGTACTTAGCAGAAATAATTAATAATACTTCATAAAATATTACTAGAAAAAACA
>Ga0209389_1005155_pt1 | contig 11063 bp, 3 predicted proteins | sample CowpearedBW_FD_187526 | JGI IMG/M metagenome (GOLD analysis project Ga0209389, IMG submission 187526) | Root nodule microbial communities of legume samples collected from California, USA - Cow pea red BW (SPAdes) (version 2) | ecosystem: Host-associated > Plants > Roots > Nodule | place: USA... | reverse complement strand
GCAGTATGTAAGCGAAGCCCATAAGCTTTATTGTGATATTTGGCTAGCAGCTTCTTCCTGCAGCTCCATACATTTTTTCTTGTACCACCATGTAGAGAGAATTTCCATTTTGTCCTTCTAGATTGTGATACTTAGAACCCAAAAGTGATTCCTGAATTATCCAGAAGTCCTTTTTTTTTTTCATAATATAAATTGCATAATCTGAAAGTTAAAATTGACTTTTGAATTATACAATCTGAAAATCAAATAATTTTTGTATTATATAATTTGAAAGTTAAATTTTTCTTGATCCTCTCCAACTTTTAAAATTTAATTTTGATTTTCCAATTACATAGTTTAAAATTCACTAAAATTTTCCATTTTTTTTAGAAAAAATAACTTCCAAATTATATAATCTAAAAAGGATAAAATGGAAAATTTCTATAGGAGATGCAGAAAGAAATATATGGAGGTGCCGGAAGAAGCTAGTTCTCTAGGTTCATACGTAGGGCCGAGCCCATGGTGGGACACAAACAGTTTTTATGTGTGTGTGATTTTATTTAGTGATTATGAATTTTTTTATATGGTACTGTATGGATAAGGCGAGTTTTCCCTAAATAGTTTGGAAAATAAATTTTTAACAATTAAATTTTGACAATTTTTTTTTATAATCTGATATAATATCTTTTAAGTTATTTTTTATTTTTTATTTTTTTATATTCTAAAATTACTTAAAGAAATGTCACTTGTAAGAAAAATTTATTAAAATATTATTATCCAGATAATTTTAATTTTCCTATGTGGACTAGATGAACATGTAATTTTTGTATTCTGTTTAAAGGAGACATTTGGTATCTATTTTAAAAAGTCTGTAATTTTAGTTTAATCTTGATTATCTATATTTATTTGTTATATTGTAATTACCTATAATAATATTTTTTATAATACCTTAAGTTAATATAGTAGGTTTAAGATATCTAAAACCCTAAAAGTTTATAGATAAAGTGCAATTTAAAAGAAGTGTGTGTGCCTAAAACAATGTGAAACACCACATATGGTTTTCCATTTTTAGGTTAATATTGGAGTTTTAAGCATTGGGTATGAGTCATGTTTGTGATGTTAGAATCCATTGATCCCTAATTCTTGGTGACAAGGAAGGCACATAGATGCATAGATTCAACATTTGCAACTGAAATTTATATTTTGGGAGAAAAGAAAGATTGAGCATCATGATTTGAGCCCACACTACTTAGCATACCCTTTTCACTGTTTCTGCAACTTTTCTCACAACTGTCACACTTCATCATCACTATTCTTACATATGAAGGATGTGATATATTCAGTTACATTCCTTTTTCTTTTTCTTTCTGTACCTTTTATTCTCAAAATGAATATTATCATTAACTTCTTTAATATTTTCTTAATAAATCTCTATAATTCAGCACAACTTGATATGCATAATTTATGGAGTTATCTAAATAGATTCTCTAAATGATATTATTAATTTGTATATAAATAAATTTTAGTTCATGAAATCTTTTTTTTAAGGTACACTTTCTTCAAACAATAAGAGTCTAGTTTCTGAAGAAAGTGTTAATTCAGAGAATCTCAAGTCTCTTTAGGTAGAAATTCATCAATTAAAAACTTTAAATTTTAGTTGATGTGTTTGAATTTGATACCGACATAAAATTCATGAAAATTGAAGCAAAAGGACATTGAGTATCTGGCCAACAAAAAGGACATAAAAAGTTAGAAAGAAAAGAGGCTGAATATCAATAATTAATTAACTTTGTGGGATTTGGTTGTTTACTTCCATTCCAAGGTAGTTTTCTTCAGCTTTGGGCGGTTTGTCCTTATCTATTCATTCCAAAACAGAAAACTTTGGTGGAACACTTAATGTCAGAGGAAAACAAACTTGTGTTTTCCCAGGTTATGTTCTATAATTACTTCAAACTTATAAAACATGGTTGCATTTGCAAAATATAGTGTTGAAAATTCTTGACAATTCTCTAAACAATGTAATTAACTAAGCTTTGCCCACATGATGTTAATTTTTTATCCATAACTAGAAGAAAAGAAGAAAATATTAGATTCTACACCAATGGGAATTACAAAAGAGACTTTTGAAAACACAAGATTTATGTGTCCACCTAACAATTTATATTCATTAGCATAAATGTAGAAATTTGCATTGATTGATTAGAATGATCAGACTATTTAGTGAAAATTTTGAAGTAATTGAGTACACGATTAAAGTTTCAATTTTGGGGTGGTTTATCATCTTTTGGCTTATTATGATATAGTTTATGTGATTGTTGTATATTGGTAATGGCTAAATGTGGTATTATTTGTACACTCTAGTATTCATGTTATTAGATTCCATTCATTGTTATTTGTATCTTTGGTTTGGTTTACATCAAAAGTCTTGTGAAATTAGTTCTTTATATTGTCTTTACGTGTCTTCGTAGCTTCATATTTTGCAGGATAAATGCTGTTATTGGGAGAGGGCGTTTAAGCTTTGTATTCAAAGCATAGTCATAAAGGATGCTTGTTACTTGTAATCTTTGTTTCTATTCTTTTGTGATGATTGTGAGATACTATTCTATGTGGAGAATGATGAAGGAAAGTCATAACATTTTATTTTATTTTTATTTATTTTATTATTATTGTTTATGGGTTGAGGTAATCCAATTACCTCCTATTAATATATGTGTTCTTGCTGATAAAAAAAACAATTAAACAATATACATTTCTAAACTTATACATATTACAAATGAAAGAAAATAAAAATTCTATATATTTATATAAAAAAAAGTTATATATATTACTATATCGGCCTATATAAGTTTATTTTAATTTATTTATAAAAATCTTATTTTTGTAGAAGTACTTTTAAAAAAGTTTTTCAAACCATCATAACTTAAAGGGTTGAAACTAGGGTTACTTGATTATTCTTACAATTTACAAAAGGAACGTTTTAACTTATACATGAAGTAACTTCAGTTTATATAAAAGAAAAAAAATAATGTTTCAAAAAGTATTTTCTCATTAATCTATTCAAAGATACCCTTAATAAACAAAGAAAGTGGTTTAAAGTACAGCCATCAGAAAAGGAGAAGACATATATTAAATGTTACTTAGTCTAAATCAAAACCAGAATTTAAATTAGGGTTCTTAGATGTTCAGTTCATGCACCGTGATGGCGTCTTATGAAAAAGACAAGGCAGAAGATTACTTTTGAGTGAATTTTGTGCACCAAAGTCTTTTCCATGGCGAAAAGGAAAAACAAAATTTGATTGGAGAATGATAGGCTCATAACTTTTGCAGCATGTAATAAACTACTTTAGGCCACAAATATGTCATTGCTTTTATTATAGCCAAAGTGTGAAGATGGTACACTCCATATCACACTTTCTGACCTACTCATATTCTCACTTCGACTCTAAACACTTTTGTATATTCATAACTCTTTTTCTTAATGTATATTAGTTAACTTTATGTAATATCTTATTCTAAAAGTCGTGTTTACTGTGAATATCTCATTTAATTTTTAAAAAATTGTCATTAATAAAGTTAATAATGTTTCGGATTGAATAATCACTACCGAAAAAACTCATATTCTACCAATTTTTTGTTTTTAATTTCTTTTTAGAAAATACTTACAAATTATGTTATGAAGAAAAATTTACAAGAAATTATTACCAATTTTTTTTAAAATATTTCGTATAAAACACTTTTAACAAAAAAAAATTTAAAAATATTTGCAAATTTTAAAATTTTGTAGAAAATAATTATTTAAGAAGAAATTAACTGCAAATTAAATTTTTTAGAAAAAATGATAAAAATAAGTCTTGCAATTTTTTTTAATAAATTTGTAAAAAGAGAAAAATCTCATATAATATAAAAATTATAGAAGTGAATGGGGTGAAAAAAATATATAAGGTCTTATATTTAAAAATTATAATTTTATAATAGTGATTATAACTGTAAATATTTTTCTTTTTAAAAAAAATTAAGTATGACCGTGAATTATTACATTTCAATTAGATTAACACCGTCCAATTCATGTGTTATCACATAAACCACATCTTGCAAAAAGAAAAGGACAAAATTGTGAGAAATCAAACTAAACTCATGTTTAAAAAATACAAAGCAAATCCCTACAAAAATACAAAACTATCTCAATATAGTGTGAAAATATATTGAGATAAATATGTGCTTAGTATAACGTTAAATATATAATTTCTTACAAAAAAAAAATCATTTCTAGTCTCATTTATTTTTTTATAGTTAACATTAAAGTTCCTAGGAAACTAAATTCTTTGTTCCATTTTCTTGGTCATTTTTAGTTCTCCCAAGAGCTCATACTGATAGAGACATAGGAAAGAAATTAAAAATAGACAACAAAAACTATAGTGATTAAAACAATAAATCTGAATTTTACAAGGATGATTATATACATATGTCATCTAATAACTAATAACCGTATTTAAAATTTTTTAATTTCGAGTCAACTATATGCTACACAATAAATTTGTCTAAAATACGTGGCAATAAAATTTTCATTTTCTACTAAACATAGATGAAGTGAAAATGAAAGCAATTGTTTGAATAAGAGAGTGCATAAGTTATAATATTGTATGTAGATATAGATGATTGCGACTGAAACGTTACTAAAAACTATTCCAATAATGTGTCAGTTGCCACAATTGCAAGTTGCAAATGAGAAAAACAAAAAATAATTGAGATGAAAAAGTGGCACCCACTTGCATATAAAGAGACCAATCTGGCTTTATTTGTTTTTTTCTCAAATTTTTCTTACTGCCAATTAGGTATGTTAGGTTTACACTCTCTTTGTCGGTTCTACTTTTGTGTAGTTTCATGCATCATAGGAGTTGGGTAAGATTTTCAGCACAAATGTAAATATAGTTTACACACAAAAGGAAAAGAACTCATCAATCACTTGCTGTTAATACTTTCGCAAACTTAGGTCCACACAATTTTTATGTACCAACACTACTTATTATTTTATTTAATGAAATCTACTTTATGTATAATAACTTATTTATGTACTTCTTTTTGTTTAAATATGCTGATAAACAATCTCGATAGACATGCTTCAAAAGAAAATTGTTTATTTATCAAGATGGACATTTTTTTTAAAGGTATGAAATGAAAAGTGTTAGGATTACATAGAACCATACTTGTTTTATCGGAAAGAACAAACACCAATGAGACTTGAATCCAATCACATAAGATATTGACATCATTCTCAATCTTATGGATCTTTATTTTTATATAGCGCTCTATTTTCTTATTTTTAATCAATGTGAGACTTAGACTCATACTTAGATTCCTAACAAAAAGTTTATCGGTGTATATTAATAAAAATAAATGATACAAAAGAAATTTTAGCATAAAAGTGTTGTGAAAAGATTGAAGATGGCTTATATATAATTAACCATGGCATTCCACTAATGTAACTGTTGAAGACTGTTTAGACTCAAATTAACTAGTTTATCAACACGTAATTATATTCTTCAAAGATATGAGAAGTACAAAGTGTTAAAAAAATAGAATGTCGTTCATTGTGAAAAGTCTATAAATTAAATTTTGAATCACGTTTCAATTAACCAATTAAAGAATTTTCCAACCTAGTTTGTTTAATTTGTTATAGAGCAATAACATTTGAAATAACTTTATAAATAAATTAATACTAGTTATTATTTTTGTATTAAACTTCACCTTGATGAGATCACAAATTTGAATATATTTATTATTTTTGTGTTTTGTGCTTGCTTTAGTGTAGTTATTCTTATATGTGTAGATTCAGTTATATATGATGAATTTAAAACTCAATAAGTTATCCAAGTCATTAAAATTAAACACATACTTTTAAAAAGCTTAAAAAGTGTCATTACAACATATAAGAAATAGTGAAAAATATTCTAGATAATAACGTAAAATGTACTATTATTATAAACTGTTGAGTTAATATTTAAGATGTTACGTAAAATATAGTTTTATAAATATGTTGAGTTAATACATAAGATGTTTTTCATCAGTAAGGCGCTTTATTTTTCTCACTTTTTTCTTTCTTATCTTTCTTCCTTTCTTTATTTTTATTTTGCCATTTCTTTTTCTCTATTATTTTTCATTGACTTTCCTCTAAATTCTTTTCTACAATTTGATTACCTCACAGTGACCAGAGAGTTAAGAATTATTTCTAATCAATTAAATTTTCAAACGAATTAATAGTTTCTATTTATTTTAAAGATTATTATTCTCTTACATTTCTTATGATTTTGTCATCAATTTTGGTAGGTTAGTTGGAAAAATTGATAATTTCAACTTGGTTAAGTTAATACTGAATTTTATTTATGTATGCATACTTTTCTCTAAGTCTCCATATTTTGAGTTTTTCTCCTTTTTGGACTGAAACTTTTTTTTGGGATAAAATATTATAATTAAGGGAATCTATTTATATTTTTTTATATATACAATCTTTGGATAGATGATTTGGATGTAATGGTGATGTGTTCATAATATTTTTAGTTTTATGCAATGTTTATTGTTTCAAAATATTTTAGATATTTGAGTTTGAGATGACATCACCACAAAAATTATTGATTTTATTGACATAATTTTACCAATGAAAATAAATATGTCACTACATCAAATTTATCAACGAATTTTTAAATTTTAATTATTGACAAATTTAATTTCATCAATAAAGTTTGTCGGTGTCAATAATACAAATTTTCATGAACAACGATTTTTTTTGTCAGTTAAATTTATCAGTAATTACACCTCTTAAAATTCATCGGTAATTGAAAATTCATATTACCGACGGATTTGTACGTTGGTAAATCTTTTAGTAAAAAGAGTGGAAAAATTCTCGTCCAAATATGATGAGATAGATATGATAAATTAAGTTGGTGGTGAAACAAAGAAGAGACAAAGAAGAAGAACAAGAGAAAGAAGACACATGGGAAGCAGTAGAAAGAGTAGGAGGTAGAGGAAGAGATGTCAGAGGCACAACGACAACATGGTGGTGGCAACACAGTGGTGGTGCGGCAACACCATGGTGTTGATGCGTTGAGAGTGGAAAAGCAAAAAGAGAAAAGAGAAGAAAGAAGAAAAAATGAGAGAAGGAACTAGAGAAGAAGGAGGAGGTGAAGAATGAGTCGCTAGTGGCACTATTGGTAGCAACGAAAAGAAACGATGGTGACAGAGGCGACACCGACAACATAGAAAGAGGTGGAGGGGAGGAGGTATAGTAAGAAGAAGAAAAAATGAAAAGATAAAAACAACAAGGAGGGAGGAAGAAGAAAATTAACTAGATCGCAATATTTACCAACGAATTTACCGATATTCCGTTAGTAATTACCGATGAATTTTTGCATGAAGTTACCGACAAAGATAGAAAAATGCATGATATGTTTGGAAAGTTAAGACTTTACCTTTTGCTCGGACTTTCACATGGAGAGAGTGGTACAAAATAGAGTACCCATGAAAAGTTTGTACAACAAGAAAATCGAGATAACATGTATATTTTGTATGATATGTGGAGTAAAAGGGAGTCCATCGATCATTTATTTTTCAATTACAGGATAATCTAGCGCATATAGAACATGTGTGTTAAGTGGTTTGGGGTCAATCAAAAGACTAATAATCACTTTAATAAGTTTAGACTCTTGATACTTAATAGGGAAGGAAATAAAGCTTTGTGTTGAACGTGGATGACCATTATATGGAAAATATGAGGCATAGGAATAAAAATATTTTTAGGAATGAAAGAGTTGATATGGAGGAGATATTATCAGGTACACAATTAAAGGTTTGTGAATAGATGATGGATAAAGAGCCCAACTCGTACTCGGATTAGTGGCTTAACTCAATAATAACTTGTTTAACATCTAAAATGGGATAATTTTGGGATATAATTGGGAAAGATATAACAAATGATGAACAATGGATGTCATATAATGGGAGCAACAGTACCTATGTGAATTTCATGTTTTGTTTAGCTAGTCTTGTGATAACAATGTTTGTAAAAACATATTACGTACGTTGATGGTGTCGGTGGCTTTAACCTATAATGCAGGAAAATACAGTAATGTTCTTTAGGCACCCTATATTTAAAGAGATGGTGATCTAAAGAGGAACATAACTTCAGGACATGAATTAGATTCTAACTTATATGCACACTTGGTTGAAGATAAGAAGGAATGTGTTTGAAAAAAAAATAAAATCTCTATAACAAAGGTTCATAATGACAAAGGTTAATATTGCAATCTCAACTTCAATGTATATGTTAGATAAAATGTGAACAGTTAATGTATGAGTCAATCCCAATGTATAGACAGTAATGTTCTCTTTTTAATTTAAATTTATTCTTTGTTGATAAAAAAAATGCATGAAAGGATACATAAAACCTACTTAAATATTCTTTATCGATAACAAAAAAAACTTAAACAAGAGAATTATCTTTTGCACAAACGAATGACGCATAATGATAAACTATTTGACAATTAGGACAAGCCTGAATAAAGTGGGACAATGCTCGTTCCTATTGTTGTCACAACCGTGACCTAAAGATTCAAAAGTTTCTCGTCCACTATTGTTCAAACAAATGTTGGCAAACAAACTTCTTTGCTTTGATATCACGGAACAAAACATTCTTTCCCATTACTACTTTGTTATGATGCAGTTAATTTATTGAAGCATTTGTGCGTGCATATATAATTCTTCTCATAATTCTTTTTCTTCTTCAAACTTTTTCTTTCTTCATTTTTTAAAATATTTTCTTGGATGGGTGGGTGGTGGGGGTCTATGCATGCCCTAACGCTACAATCGAGGATTCTGTTGGGTCCATATTGTAAAGGTATGCAAATGGCTCTAAAGTTGTGACTTTTGGACTTCCTCAAACATGCTACTGGTACAAGATGATGAAGAAAGTTCTTACAAATGTGAGCAGTGAGAGCTCTTATCAAGTTATCAAAAGGCCATGCAATACTTCAATTTAGATCTCTTATTTATACAATTTAGGTTTCAAACATAAAATTCACCAATGGAAGTAAACTTACCTTACAAGCAGGTTTTGCGGGATTGAGTTAAATTTAGAGTTTACTTTTTAATATGATATCAAAGTTATGGGTTAAAGTTTATCATAGTGAAATTTGATGTTTTTTGGGTATATTGTTCCACTCATTATCATACTACCCATTAATGTCTAGTTTTATACATTATTTCAGCACGATAGGATGTGTTGGAAGTCTTACATCGACTAGAAATAAAGTTAATTTAGAGTATATAAGTGGATGCAAATCTTACTTTACATTTTAATTTTGTAGAGTTGAATTAAACGTAAAATCTTTTTCTTAATATTTTTTATCAAAAAAAATAAAATTAAATTAAAGAACATTTAAGAAGTGTTCCAACCTTATAAAAAAAGAAAATAACTTTACGTATTGATGCAGTATCTTAGCATCAAGGCTCCAAAAATCCAAAACCCAACCAAAAGAATTAGTCATCAGTCATTACTATGTTGTGATTTTCTTCTAATAACTCTCTCCTGCATCAAGGCTCCATTTCTTAACTACTACTAAAACAAGTTTGCACCTATTTTTCTTTGCATATTTTCATTCAGTGGTATAATAATTAAATACTAAATATAAAACTATGATCGATAGATATCGTTATCATCTTAAAATTGAAGTATAAACTTAACTCAATCTTACGATCATGTTAGACATATTTTTTGTTGGTTAAACCTAAATATATTTTTGAAGATTCCTAGGGTATCCTTGCCATCTTGTTTTGTCCTTTAGTTCCTTTTTCCAACTCAGCATCACATGCTTTGGTGTCAATATTTTTTGTTAACGTTTTGATTTGTGGGTTACACGCAATGCCACTACTGTTTTTCATTGAATGCTATACACTTTCTTTACCCTGGAAAGCTCGCATCACTCCAAAAGCTTCTTTTCGAAAAGAAAAATGAAAGAAGTTGGGAAAGTAGAAACACAAAGACAACATTAGTGGTTGTAGTCAAGAGCCATGGTATATTCTAAACCCACGACACTCACCTTTTTCTAATTAGGCCCTCTTCATCGGACATTCGTCGGATTTAATTTTCATGGTGCTGTGCTTTATAATGTCAAACATATTATCAATTTTTCATTCTGTTTCTTACTAGTTCCATCCGCTTTGCAAATTGTTTAAAATCAGTAACACAGTGGTTGTTATTCTTAATATGTATGAAACTCTTAAACTCTAAATTCTAAATTTGAGATGAAAAATTCACACCAATGAGGTATACTATAAAAAATGCTATTCATATATGAGACTTTAATTCAAAAACTTAAAACTCAATATTTTGTAAGGGGTTTTTTCTTATGTCATTAAATTTTCTTATTTCTACTCATCCTAGAACTTTCAACTCTTAAATTTTAACAAAGTATCACAATTTCTATAGAAAATAACAACTTACATTATATATGTTTTTTCATACTAAATGTCACACTATATAGAAAATAATATTAAATACGATGTTACGTGTTTTTCTTGCATCTGTGCAAATTAAAAGCTAAGAAACATTTTCCTTTTTCTTTCTCTTTCTCTGCATGACAATGAAAGTATTACTTCACTTCAAGCACAAGGACTGCCTTGTATATATTGTACATAATTAAATAAATAAATAAATAAAACATTGAAAGCTTCTTTGAAGATGGGTGTTTGATCACAATGTATGTTTATCGTCGTATGGAAAATATTGTTATATATATTTAATTCATATAAAAATAAGACAAATTTAAGAGGAAAATTAGAGAAAATAAAAGAAGAAAGGATGAAGATTAAATTTTCAAAAGATATATGAGAGAACATATTTATGTAAATAACATTATCATTAAGCTATACAATTGTCACATTAATCAAGATCTTGTCATAGTGACCCATATAATTGTTACACCAATGTTACTGATTTCACTTTGGAGTCACGATCGTGCTTCAGTCTTAGGTCTTGTATGAATCTATCTTTATTAGTGGGTTGTAATAGGAATTATAAAATTAATTAATGCAAC
>Ga0209389_1005153_pt1 | contig 11064 bp, 9 predicted proteins | sample CowpearedBW_FD_187526 | JGI IMG/M metagenome (GOLD analysis project Ga0209389, IMG submission 187526) | Root nodule microbial communities of legume samples collected from California, USA - Cow pea red BW (SPAdes) (version 2) | ecosystem: Host-associated > Plants > Roots > Nodule | place: USA... | reverse complement strand
TTTATTTAGTGGAAGCACTGGCCAGTTTAGAAGGTGGTTCGTGCTTGTGCTTTTGGTGGCTGGTAGAGATGGCTGTTGCTGTCTCTGCCACGGTGTTGCATTTTGTTAATGTGAGCAGTGATATTTGTGTATAGTGTAATTGATTTATAAGATTATTACTACATGCAATACGTAGGTGATCCAGCGTGGTTTTTGTTTGTTCCAAGATGTCTTTCTGTAATGAGGTATCACTATAAGGAAAAAAAATAAGGAATAAAAACAACTATGCAGACAGAATATGGGAGCTGAATTTCATCCTCATTACGCCATTATCTCTGCAACAAGCTCAGTAACAGAATAGAGCAGCAATACAGTGTTAAAAAAAAATCTGAAGGACTGAAAGATCCAGGGGGAGAAAGATCATGACAAAATTTCATTCCACACTCTAGGTCCTATTACTTATTCCTTCTGCCAATGAAAATCCCTTAATTAAGTGTTGGTTATTTTGGGTTGGTAGCTCCATCTCATTTCCAATTCCTTTTCTCTACGTGCTTCTTACCTTCTCTTCCAACGAATGATTCTTTTACCCCTTCTTGCCTTGTTACAATGCCTCCCCTTTAAATTAACCTTGTCCTCAAGGTTAAGTTCTGGGAAAGTTTGTTGCAATGCGGTAGTATCTTCCCATGTAGCTTGCTCATCCTCAAATCCTTGCAACTGGACTAGTTTTTGATGTACTTGTACTTTAAACCTTTTGTAAGATTTTTGCAACTTTACCAAAACGATGTCACCAATCTAAAATTCCAGTTGTCTCTTTTTACCTGCAAATTTCTTCATATGAGCTTGAGCTTTCAGTAAATTACGCTTTAGTTTATGAAGTGTAGTGTCTTTGGTTAAAAGCTTCTCTTGTAATGACACCGAATCTGCTAGGTCGATTGTATGCTTAGTCGACTTTGGCGGGTGACTCCTATAAACTACCTTAAAAGGTGTCAAACTAGTGCTATTGTTGTACCAGAATTCTGTCCAAGATAATAAGTTATTCGGGGAATCATGAATGAAGCATCGTAGGTACATTTCAAAACATTTGAATCCCATTGAGCTTAAACGTGTCGTCAAAGTGATTAGTAAAAACTTTATCTCTTTTTGAGACAATAGTCTTAGGAAACCCATGCAATTTAACATGCTTAACAATTACCTTAGCCACTTGTTTGCTGGTATAATCCGCTTTCATAAGAAAGAAATGAGGAGTCCAGATTCTTTATTGATTTTTTGGGTGTTGTCCTTTGCTGAGCATTGAAAAATATACTATATTGATATTTTAAATATTTTTTAATATATTTTAAAATGTCAAAATTAATGGTAATCAATATATTATGAAGATACAATAGAAGAACAACACAAAAAAAATTAACAGAGAATCCAAATTTAGAAATGAACATATTTTGAGAGTCTATCAATCACTACTAATATCACTATGAAACCATTTGATAGTGGAAGCCTTCTGATAAAATCCATGCTTAAATCTCCCAGTCGATAGGGTAGTGTCACTTTTGGCCTGCTGACATAAGCACTGGTGTATGAAATCTCACATCTTTTAACATTCCCTTCCAATAAAATTGAGTCGAAATTCTGGCCAAAATTCTGTCCACTTTCGCATGTCCACCTAGCAAGGAAGTATGATACTCATATAAAAGTTGCTTGATCAAGGCATGATTATCAAGAATCACTAATCGACCCTTCCAATACAATAATATATCCTGTATTGAGTAGTGAGGGTTTGGTGCCTTGTTTGTAAATATAAGTTCTTGATAGGTTGTAAGTGAAGGTCACGACTTATAACCTCTTTCAATTCATCAATAAGGTGAAGTTGTTATTTTGACTAAGCCTTGAAGAATGACCTGGAGAGGGAATCTGCAGCTAAATTGTCCTTGTCTAGGTTGATATTCAATGGAAAAATCATATCCCAACAATATATTGCAGAACAAAATATTGTTTGTTCGGACATTTATGGTTAAGAGAAAATATTTCATCATAAGTAAAACAAAGATCCTTCTCATGTCTTAAGTGTCTTTCCGTAGAAGTTAACTTTCAAACATTGTTTGTCTTATAATTTGGTGATGGTAATAATGGAGTTAATGTCGTGGATTTGAGGGAGGCGCCTTCTCCATGCACCTTCAAGGCTTCTTCAGTACCCCCAAATTTACCATTTTATCCCTAATTAATTTGTAGGTGCAGTGGGTGAAAACGGGTGGAGGAGTAGTAAATGAAATTTACTGCGACAACTATTTTGCTTGTCTCTGCACCCCCAAATTATTTCATACCTTCTTTCTCTCTGTTTCTTCTCCGTTCCATTTTGAGTGTGGTCCCTTCATTTTAATTTTCTCTGCTTCATTCTCTCGGTGGTCCCTGGTCCGAGGTTCGTATGTCCTTGAAGGTCTTCCCCGAGGTTCAGTTTCATTCATTCTTTTTTTTGGCAAGCTCTCCTCTTATCATCTCTGCAGGTTAGACTCTTCTAGAATGTTTTGGAATTTGATTTGAATGGTTGAAATATTAATATCAGTTTTATATTTTTTTTTCATTTTTATTCTGTGAAACAGATTTCGTGATACGTTTCAAGAAAAAGCAAAATGGATTTCAAAATCCGTTTGGAAATTTTTTTTTTCCAGAAACGGAATTCGTAATCCGTTTCAGAAAAGTATGAAATGGATTTCGAAATCCGTTTCATAAGTTTCCATGTCTTTGTTTTATAAAACGACTTTTAGGATCCGTTTCATACATTTTTGAAACGGATTTCGAATTCCATTTCACAAATTTTTTTTTTCTAGAAACGGAATACGAAACAGAATACGTGATCCGTTTCAGAAAAGTATGAAACGGATCCTGAAATCCGTTTCATAAAGTTTCATGTTTTTTTCTGAAACAGATTTTAGGATTCGTTTCATACTTTTCTGAAAACTTTTCTGAAATGGATCATGTATTCTGTTTTTGAAAAAAAAAATTGCCATCTTTAATGGTAATTCTGTCATTGATCACGTATTCTGTTTCATACTTTTCGAATATTCTGCATAATAGGTAATTCTGTCATTGATTTAATGGACTGGGTCTAAATTGATAAGTCTTATTTTTCTTAGGATATCAAATTTGCCATCTTCCATGTTAGTAATGAGATATTTTGCATTTTGAATATTTTTGCCTCCACCATTACCACAAAACTCTCCACATCTCCTTGAACCTCCACGACCACAACCCACCCAAGCTCGCCTCCACCACCACCCTCTCCACCTAACACCGTGTCATACACCACAAGCCTCACCACCATTGAGGTTCCTGCCTCACCGGAGAACCACCCACCTCTACTGCAACGACCATGGCAGAACGTGAAACCCCTCACACCAAAACGTGACCACCATGGCAGTCACCTTCATGACAAAGATCGATGCCACCTCTGCTGCGAAACCACCTTGACAATGACGAAGCCATCGTGAGGCACTCCCACATGCGACGCCACAACCTGAAACGCCAAAATAAAAAATAAAAAAACGAAACGAAATTCATGAAAGCAAATTTTTTCATGAAACAAATTTTGATATTCGTTTCATACTCTAGTTTCGGAGCTGTCGTCGGCAAAAACGAGAGGCGTTCAACCTCTCTTGTTCTTCTTCTCCATAGGGTTTACTGAGTAACTCCCTGCACACTATTAGCTAGAGCGGTAAATTGGATGTAATAAGCCTGGATATCTATCACAACACATTAGAATTATCAAAATCGGAAAAAATCAAGCTTAACGCTCGAATTTGGAATGGTGGATTATTCACACTATTCCATGCCAATGAATTTGGAATGGAATGGTGGAATGGTGGTTTAATCTGGAATGGGGGTGCATACCCTTTTCATGTCATTGAGGCCACAATCACCTACACCTAAACATCAAGGGAACAAAAGCACAAGTGATTTCTGCATGCTCTAGCATACTTAAAAAGTATTTACAATTATTCAAGTGGAATAATGGATGGTCGATTCTTTACATTGTACTCCTCCGTCATGTTTGGCTTAAAGAACTTCTCCAGTTGACATTTATGACTCCTCCGAAATGAACTAATAGTTTGCAACACCTACTTTTTACCACATTATTCTATATCAAACTTTGACTACACCAAAACATATTTGAATTAACATTATATCAAATAAGAAATAACTAGTAAAATATATCAATGATAAGAAAAAAAATGATACCTTGACTATTTTCCACATATCCTTCAAATTATTTTTCAACTCTCTCCAAGTTGTGTATGTCAAAGTAGCAATGTGTGCAATACATCGAAATTGTGACAATGCAAATTGGTATCCCAATATGGAAACTCAAAGAATATATTTTTTTTGTCCATGGATCAACATTATTTATTTTTCACTTTTGAGCATTTCCAAATAAATTCTATATTTCACATATTTTTCCAATATAGTAGACCATAATAATGGAACCGAAGTAACTCCAAATTCTTCATGGCCATAAAAAAACTTCTTATTTTTTCACCATTTGTGATTGGAGTCCAAAAATCTACGATGACCCATGTGGCACATCTTTTTTACTTTTCGGCAAGTACTTTTCCATGCATCATAGTTACACATAAGGCATATCAACTTTCCACTAGTACACTAACCCGATAACATAACATAGGTTGACAAATAAGTTACAATCCAAAATAATGCAACTTAAACATTAAAATGTTGCTTACTATATAAGTATCATAAGTTTAAAATCCTATCTCTAATAACTTCTTTAACTCATCAATTAGAGGTTTTAAATAGACATCCATGCTACTTTTAGGGGAAGAAGGACCTGAAATAAGTAAAGATAACATCAAATAAAGTTGCTTCATAAAGACCCATGGAGGTAGGTTGTATGACATTAGAACAACTGACCAAATACTATATTTGCTGCTCATTGTCTTAAATGGATTAAAATCCATCACTTGCTAACCCAAGCCTCATGTTTCGTGGATCCATCGCAAAATCAAGATGTAGTGAATCAAAAGTTTTCCAAGCAAGTGAATATGTAAGATTCCTTAATTTTCCATCATTAGTACGATTCTTCCCATGCCATTTCATTGAATCAACCAAATTTTATGATATATATAGCTTCTTGATCCTCGATTTAAGGGGAAAATACCTCAACACTTTGGCTGGAAGTGAAGGTGAAGCTACATTGCAAGAAACTTTTTTCTTAGAATTTAGACCCCATCTCTTTATATTTAGAAGTGTCACACATGGAGCATGTATCTTCATTCTCATGCTTATTCTAAAATAGGATAAAATCATTGAAGCAAGCATGAATTTTTTTCATAACTACAACATAACTCTTTGATTAAGTATTTGCAATCTTGGAATGTTATTGGCAATGAAAAGTTTTTAGGAAGAAATTATTTGATCAATTGTAATAACACACTAAATGATACATCGTTCCATCCATAAAGATTTTTTATACATAGTACATGAACAATGATTGATGATTTTGAAAAAAAAAATTACAACTAGGATATGTTTCTTGACTACCATCATATACTATTTTGTATATCCTCACAATTTCTATATCAAGCTCCTCATCTTCATTCAAGATGTCATCAAAATTACACTCAGACATCATGAAAGTATCCCCTAAAAGGTCATCAAATTATCATGCATATTACCCATTTACTAGGTCTTTACAAGTTATACACATAATTGTACAAAATAAATTTCGTACAAAATTTAATTGTACAAATTTTAACTATACCAAATTTAATCATATAATTCAAAGTGGAAGTAGTGGAAGGTCATCCAGGGAATGTAGGTTTTGGGCTATCACAAACATGGGACTATACGAAGGTAGACTTAAGAGCCCAAAGTTTTAACTGATATAGATTAAAAAAAAGATTCAAAAGTAGGATGATAGTAATACTTTTTATAAATTGAAAAGCAGTCAATCATGTGCTATTTGTTCTAGCTAAAAAGTACTAAGATTAATCAATTAGAATTTTATAATTATAGGTCTTCACAACTTGTACAAATAATTCAACAAACTAAAATTTGTACAAAATTTAATTGTACAAATTTTAATTGTACAAACTTTAACTTTACAAAATTTAATCATACAATTTTTTTAATGTTTTGTCTAACACATTCTCTTGGTCTTCACAGGTTTATAAATAATGGAGTTAGAGAGGGAAATGAAGGTAGGAGAGAGCGGTGTTTGAAATGCAAGAGTCTTGGTTAGAGAAACAAGTAATGGTAGTGTCGTCATCAAAGAAGAAAGTAATGCTGATACGAATAAACTACAATGACCAGAACTTGTACGCTCTCAAGTGGACCCTGAATCACTTCTTTCTGACTCTAATCTTTAGGTTAGTTCTTGTGCATGCAAAGTTCAACCCCTCTTCCTCTTGCTTTGTTGGGCATGGTACGTATCTTCTACTATTATCTTCTATTTTTTTTCTTAGTTCAATTCAGAATCCCTTCTTTGGTGTATGTTGGTTCTTGTGGATGACAACTATTCTAAATTACGGTATGCGTTGACAAGTTCAAAATAAAGGATTTATGATTTACCTTTTGTAATTTGTGAGTACAATCACAAGATTTAATAAGAACGTTCTATGTTTATAGTAATATTTTTCAATGTTTATACGATTATAAGAACGTTTTATGTTTATAGTAATATTTTTCTATATTTATACGATTATAAGAATGGTTCTATGTTTATAGTATTATTTTCCTCTTAAGTATCTACGTATTCATGGAAAGTGCTGAACAAGAATGTTGAACAATGCGGTGATGGAAAAAAGATAAATACACATTTTATACGAATTTGTGCAATTTCTTTTTCAAAATAAGTGGAAGATTAAACTTTCAGTACTTTCAAGGTAAGAAGGAGATTACTAAAAAAATATATATATTTATAGTATTCTTCTCTTTATATAAATTTTTTTTCTTAATTATTTTTAATTAAGCCATAAAAACTTGTTTATAAATAGTTTTCATTTATTTTTCAAATAGTTCTTACATAAATTATATGAAAAATACTTATAATAAGGAGGTGTAACATTTAATATGGTATGTATTCAAATTTAACTTTTATTATAAATAATAACAACACAATCAGCACAAAATTAAAAACATGGAAAATCCAATTCAAAGAAAAATCACAACCAAGAATAACACTGTGAAAATTATTGCAACACATGGACAATACTCTCAAATCCCTTGAACCCAAGTACACTCGCACTCTCCAAAGCTAGAATTTAACCTAAATCTCACAATACTTTATTACAAGAATACAAAATAAGCTTAAAGGATCTTTGACTTGGGACAAGAAACACCATGGACCTTAAATCCATTATATAGCCACTATCATCCATTACATGACTTATCCTAGGTGATATAGGACTTACCAAATGTATTTTTATCAACCTAACAATCTCCACTTGATGAGAATAAAACCCATTTCCATTACACGAATTAGCAATCATATACTCCGTCGTAACGAGTATATTCACATGGAATATAAACCATTCCAAATACACATGTATCAATCTGCCAAAAACAAAGAGTAGCCATATGTCAGATATGACCAATCAGAACTTACCACGTTACTTTCTTCTTCTTCAAGTAAATTTGAAAACATAAAGATTCTCTATCTTCTCAACATTGCAGTAGGACCTAGCTGCCACCACTGCACAAAACCACCGTGCGAACCTTGCGAACAAATTGTCACAGATTGAACATCCGCCCCTTGTAGCCACTGCGCCTCGCAACCATTGTGAAATGTCGTCGCTCTCGAGCTTCACCCTTTCCGTGTATATCGAGCGTTATCGCGAAATGACGTCGCTCTTAAGCATTTTTTTATAGATCACCATTGCACTGTCATTTATGTTGTAGATCAAACTCCATCATGAGCCACAATGCGTCATCATCGAAGAAGAGACTAAATCATTCGAAAGCCATTGTGAGCTCAACCCTCGTTTCATCGGAGACCACTGTGAGCTTTAAGTGCCACCACACACAACTGTGCCAACGTCAGCCACCACAAGTTCCACCATTCGCAAATTTTAAAAAAATGCGAACTTCATTACGTCTAGATCAGCTAACTCCCATGCATATCGAACCAACAACAACAGTCATAGGAGTAGATATGAACCAATGATCACCTCAACCATGATTCACACACAGGTCTAACTCTACCTCTATAGACCTCCACGAACCAAACCTAAATTCACCATTGTCAAAGAGTAGTCCTTTTTTCATGGCAAAGTATATGTGCCTTAAGGACACTCAACATATTGATTTTACATAAGATCATCATCTCCTAAAATGAGAGAGGCAACCTTGTTGTTTCAATCCAACTCACCTTTTCGTGATGTTCCTCCATTCAGACAATGTTTCTTCAAATGCCCAGATTTTCCACATTTCAAACATACTAATTTCTTTTTGTGGTTCTTGTTTGCATGTGTTCTACTTTTAATCGTCATTGTTGAGTTAGTTGACATACTTTCAACACTTTTCATCCTCCTTTCTTTAGAAAGAATCTTGCCAGCAACTTCATCAACGCTTAAGGTTTTTCTTCCCATACATCGAGCAGGCTAGATAAGCTCAAAGGAAGACAGAAGAGACCAATGAGCCTTAGTGCTACATCTTATTCTTCAATCTTGACTCCAATCGCCTCTAATTCAGAGACAATTTCATTGATATTGCTAAGATGATCAAAGATTTTTCTATCATCACCCATGCGTAGGTTATGAAACCTCTCCTTCAACAACAATCAATTTGAGCTCTTTGCCTAATATAATAAGCCTTCAAGTCTCTCCAAAGTTCCTTTGCGGTCGACATTCTCTGCATGTTTGCAATAACATTTTTATCCAAACACAAGCGAATTGCACTAGCAGCTTTCAAATCTAGTTTCTCACACTTTTCTTCCACCATGTTACAATTTCTTCCTTTTAATACCTTGTGTAATCCAGATTGTATCAACACATCTTTGACTTGAGTTTCTCACAAGCCAAAGTTGATCCTCTATCAAATTTCTCTATGTCACACTTGACAACACTTGCAATAGTTTCATATCACTAAGAAGTCAAGGTCTAAGGCAATTTAAATATCCCTTTCTCCTTCCACCCTCTAAGGTACCTTTTAAGGATAAAATTGTGACGGAGCTCATGCTTCAAAGCGGAGAATATCTCGGATGTATGGTGATTGATAGCGATTCTATCATCGGACTTGAGACTGGAACATTGATGCCCACCGTGGGGCCAATAACGGAATCATCGGTCCTTTAAGCCTCCATTGGGGATAATCCGTCATTCCCGTTAGACCTTGATTGAGGGCTTATGTTCCTACCACACTTAATAGTCTCACATCGCTTAGAAGTCGAGGTCTATGGCAATTTAAAACTCGTTCCTCCTTTTATCCTATGAGGCGTGTTTTAAGGACAAAACTGTGATGAAGTCAACACTTCAAAGCCAACAAGACTTCATATGTATGGTGATTGACATATATTTTATCATCGAACTTGAGACAGAACAATTATAATCCATAAAAAGTGTTATTCTTTTTAACACTAGCGGTGGCCATGCACATGTAACTTTTCATTATATTCTAAGAGAATTGACGAAAACAAGTTTTGGAAAAATATAAAACTATTATGCTTAGGAGTTGGAAAGAAAGAAAAACTTAATAATGTTTGCTTTACGATGATATCCAAGATGAATGGAAAGAGAAGAATGACGTAAATTAAAGAAATAAGGTTAAATATGTTTTTTGTCCCTTAACTTTCAGTGAACTTTGGAATTAGTTCATTTCAAAAATTTTGATCAATTTAGTCCTTCATCTTTCGAAATACATGGATTTAGTCATTTTAATCAAATTTTGTTAAATTTATTTGACATTTCAAGCGCATTTCATAATAGTATTTGACTTAACATTAAAACAAAAATGTGTCAAACAGTATAAACAACCCAAATACAATCTTGAAATGCGTACAAAACATCAAATAAACCTAACAAAATTTGATTAAAATGACTAAATTCACGTATTTCGAAAGATGAAAGACTAAATTGGTCAAAAGTTTCGAATGAACTAATTTCAAAATTTACCGAAAGTTAAAGGACAAAAAACATATTTAACTAAAGAAATATAATGAATTATTAACATAGGAAGAAAATCATAAAATAAATAAATAGGTGTGAAAAATAATAATAAATAAAATTATTGGATTAATATTTTGAAAATAAATACCAATTATCGTCCATTTATTATTTTAGTTGAGACCAATTTTTTTTTAACTTATTTTGCACCCAATACACTTTTATTTTTCATTTTTGTATGATTTTTGGTTCGCACCATCAGCTCGCAAAAATAAATACCAAAAAACAACTTAGATTGTGTAAATAAATTGCTTTTGGCCTAAAATGATACAAATATTTTTTAATCTTTCCTACTACAACTACATCTAAATTTGCGCAAGAAAACGCTCATTTAAATAATATGAGAAAATACAACTTCACTAAAACTTCTATTCTATTTTTCTTTTCATTTTTTCGTTATATTATTAATTGCAACTTCTATTTTGTTTTTATTTATATTTTTCTCTTTATCTATCTTTCCATCCTATACATAGTTTACGATGCACATTTGTCAAAAGTAAAGCATCAAAGAAAAGGAATAAGGGGAGAATGAAAATCAATTTATAAAGGTTTAGATACAAAAATTAAGTAGAAAGTTAAAATGCAAGAAGAAAAAAGAGGTTAGGTGAAGGGTGTAGGTGGCTCCTCTCCAAAGACTAAAATATCAAATAGTAGGTAGATATGATACATAGATGAGATGAACTATTAGCAAAATTAGTTCCAAATGACCTTATTCATAATTTATTAAGGCAGAAACTCAAAACAAATGTGTTTCGACAATTTTGAAAGCTAAAACATACTTTTGTGCATTAAACTAATTAATTAATGTATGTATGTATGTATATGTAGGTGCATAAAATAAAATCGAGAGAGGAAGGAAAGAGATATGAAAAAGCATGATGATGTATATATAATCCGAGCCACAGAGTGTGAGAGAGAA
>Ga0209389_1005144_pt1 | contig 11069 bp, 6 predicted proteins | sample CowpearedBW_FD_187526 | JGI IMG/M metagenome (GOLD analysis project Ga0209389, IMG submission 187526) | Root nodule microbial communities of legume samples collected from California, USA - Cow pea red BW (SPAdes) (version 2) | ecosystem: Host-associated > Plants > Roots > Nodule | place: USA... | reverse complement strand
CTATTCTTTGTTATTAACCTGTTGAAGAAGGGTCTAAGATTTTTTTATTATCCCGTCAAAAAGATATCAAACGAAAAACATTAATAAATATAAAGTTACATTTAATAATATATTGAGTCATTGGTTAACCTTTTATCCATTGACTTAGTATTTTAACCAGATTGGTCCGGTTTCATAACACTTATTTATATTTGATGATTGAGAGTTATTTGGAGTTGATATTTATTACTTAAATTATTTGCCCTGTTGTATTTTGATGTGATATCACTTAAAAAAAATTGAAAGGATCGAATTAGATTTTTTTATATATAAAGTATTTTTTATAATTAAATAATTTCTTTTATTTTTTTAAATCATTCTCAGATTTTTTTTATATATTTTTTAATTTTTAATCTTTCTAATTTATTGAATTCATGCCAGACACATTATATGCAATTTTTAATTTATCTTCCAATTTAAGATTAATGCAACAAATGTAATACAACTCAAGATACATTTATAAAATTTTACAAATAGAAAATACAAAATTCTTAAATTTCATAATTTAGGATTATATTAATTTGGAGAAAAAATTTAATTAGGATTCATGCTAATTTCATAAAAAAATCCCTAAAATCATAATTATGGTTCATACTAATTTAGGAAAGAACTTAATTTTGGAGAAACATCGTAATAGGAGAATTATAAATCTAAGATAATATAATCATACTAGAATGTTAATCTTGATTCATGAGAAATATTGTGATAATACATTATTCAATCTTTTTATTCTCCAATATTTTCCTGATTTATCTCTTTACCTTTATTTTTACTCTATTACTTCTTTGATGACTTATTCAGAAAAAAAATCTCATGACCAAAGACTAAACTCTAATCCATTTTATTAACCAACGTCCATCAAGGTTTTTATTTTTTTTTAAACAATAAAAATATATAAATAAATAATATATATAAATAATATATATAAATAAAATAATGATAATTTTTTCTAGACTTAATATAAATAATAAATATAATTTAAAAAAATATATATATAATAAAATTAAATTTTGTTGGGAGAGTCGTGACTCCTATCTGTCCTATTGAAGTTCTACTGATGTGTAATTAAATTTTGGGAGAAAAGTATATTGGTGAGCCAATGTATTTTTATAATGATTTATTTAGAAAAGTGAGCAAGATTAACTTTTTTTGTAAGTTAAAAATTTTGTACATAATTGTAAGAAAAAATAAAAAAATGAAAAAATGATTAAAAATTAAAAATGTTATTGTTAATGAGTTATTTATTAATTAACTCTCGACTAGATTGAACTACTTAATCCTTAGGTCAAGTGAATTATATTCAATTCTATCCATATTTAAAAATATTAAAATTTTCGATCCAATCTAATTCAAATTTGTAATGAATTCATTTGACTCACACTTTAAAATATAATTTAACATCTTTAACTTTATATTCATTTTAGTAATTAACTCGACTCAACATGGTTAATGAAATGCTAAAATGTATAACGGTAGATTAGATTACTCGAGTGGATATGTTAGGCAAAATTGGAAGTTATTTTCAAATTCAAAATTTTAATATAATAATATTATAAGTTTTTATTTTTCATTATATTATATAAATATTTGTAAGTGACAAAAATATCGGTATTCATAGACTTAGGGGACCTAGTTTTGGATGAAGGTGATTATCAACCCAAGTAGGTTCTTAGCATTAATCACACCTAAGTGAATGCATGTTAAAATTAGAACAGTGTCCCAAGGACACAGAGAGAGTTAGGTCCTATTTTAGGAATCTTAGTTCGAAAGCAAAAGACTAATTTCTTTATGTTCAAGAATGATTGACATCTCAAAAAGTTACCATTCTGTACACACAAATTAAGCTCGAATTCTTGACCATATGCTTAAGAGACATTTATCTGTCAAATTCTTGACCACATGTTTAAGAGACAATGATGTCTCTGTCATTAAAAGGAAAGTTGCACTCAAGGCAAAAATAGTAAATGACCAAACTCTTTCAACCATCATAGCAATGGCATATATTAGTTCCATTAATCCTACTAATGAGTAGATTACAGTTTACTGATTAAATGGATTCTTTTTTTCACTTTCTCTAAACTACACCTTGAAATCCAAAACCATGTCCAAACACAATCCCAACCATATTTCTGTCACATACATTCTTTGTGAATAGATTTTAGTGTGTATCCTGAACTAGTGGCAAGTGCTTATACTTGTATATTGTTGTGTATATCATCAAATCAAACCATAGAAAACTCCATCATCACTTCTAACAGCTTATGTTCAATGTGATTATCCTTATTCCACCCTAACCATCATTTTTCTGCAGCTCTCTGTTTCTGTCCACAGTCACATCTGATAGAACTTCTTCATTGTGACGACCAAGCCATGCCGTCTTGTAAAATAAAATAAAACACCATTTTTTTTGTTTCTTTTTACCTTTTGCTATCTGATATATATATTTTATCTACTTTTTCTGAGGAGTGCTAACAGCTGCTATATTTTATGCTTGTTACCATTTTCACTAACGGCAACATACACAAAGGGTCCAATGAAAACATCATCAAAGTCCTGAAGTGGCTCCAACACCTTCACCACATCACTCATAGTTGGTCTTGCATTTGGGTGAGGACTCAAGCATTTGAAAGCCAACATAGCAACTTTCATGGCTCCTTTCATGGGAAATTGACCTTCTAGTCTACAATCGATGATGCTATAAAGTTTTTTCTGATCTCTCAGCAAAGGCCTTGCCCATTCCACTAAGCTCTTCCCACCATTTGACCGAGACTTATCCACTACTCGTCTTCCTGTAAGCAATTCCAACAGCACCACTCCATAGCTATACACATCACTCTTAGTTGTAAGGTGACCTGTGACAAGGCAATGACTCATTATTAGTTAGCTTCATCAAATATAGGTTTCTGTCTTTTGGACTTAAGAAAATATAGCGTGCTTGGTTGAAAGTTCTGATGCTGTGAAATTCTACGTTTAATGAGAAAGTGACAGCATACAGGGAATTTTTATTTCTACAAGTTCAATTTACAGTGCAAAAGTTCTTATTGAGGTTTATAACCTTCAATTTTTGGATGTCAGTTCATGCTAGAAACTTGGTTAACGAGTTGTATGTTGGTGCATATACCTGTCATTATGTATTCAGGAGCAGCATATCCTTGTGTTCCCATTATGCGTGTTGTTACATATGTGTCTTCCCCTTCAGGGCCATCCTTGGCTAGACCAAAGTCTGAGAGTTTAGCTGTGAAATCCTAGATTTAGAAGAAAAAAAAAAGTTAAAGAGTATAAGTCAATTTCTTGGTATGGAAATTAAGAAGATCATGCAATTAAGAGATCACAGAACATACTGAGTCTAGTAAAATGTTTGAAGCTTTGAAATCGCGGTATATTACAGGCTTATCTGATTCATGAAGGAAGACTAGACCTTTGGCAGCTCCTAAAGCAATTTTCATCCTGGTTGACCATGGCATAGCAGCAGAGTATTCTGTTTGCATCACAGCAAAAGAGGCTGTTAGTTTATGTAAGATTTCAACTTTTTGTATCAGTACGAGGGATTGTCCATTTGTCATCAGCATCCAAAGAAAACACATAGATTTGAAACAATTATGTGTGCATGACCATATAAAAGAGAACAGAACATGTAAAATTTTAAATCATTTGATGATAATTATTGAACTTGTCTTGCAATCATGTTTGACTTATGAGATACTTCTGATATAATCAGAAACACAGATTAAGAAAAGGATGAGGATAAGTAGTTTGAGAGAAAAGAAACATACTTCTGAAGAGTTGATTCTCCAAGCTTCCTCTTGGCATGTATTCATACATCAACAGCCTGTGTTCATCCTCATAACAGTAACCAATTAACTTGACAAGATGTGGATGCCTCAGCTGTCCAAGAAATATAATCTCTGCCTAGAAAAGAAATTATGATCAAGACAACAGTTTATTAAGATACTAGTTCATATGAGTATTTATTCACAAATGGGGTTATCATGAAAAGTTAAAAATGGCACTTGAGAAAGCTAACTAACCAGCCACTCCCTGTGACCCTGCAAGCCATCCAAATCCAACCTTTTCACTGCAACAGTCTGAGCCTTCAAACCTGGCCTAAGTTTGTCATCCACAAAACCCTTGTACACAGGTCCAAACCCTCCTTCTCCTAGCATGTTACTCCATGAGAAACTGTTTGTTGCTTCTCTTAGCTCCTCAAGTGTGAATGCATAGAGTTTGGAGCCAGCAAAGGAAATTGAAAGATCCTCAATGGCCTGAGTGGAGCTTGAATTGCTCACATCAGATAGACACAGCCTCTGGAAAGACCCTTGTTTCAAAACCTGTTTTTCTGATTCCTCCAGGGGGCACTTAACCTTGTAGCAACCTAAGATCAAGATCACAGACTTCCATGTGTTCCTTTTAGTACTCATTTGGTCTATGTGTGAAACTGCAACAACCCTGTTGTGTAACTTTCTTTCACAAGCTACTTCTGATTCTAATAATATGAGAAAGACAACATAAAAGTTTGGAATGATTGATGCTGCTAGGGAAAAAATAAGTGAGAGTTGAGGAATTTTATAAGTACAAATATTTCACCTACTACCTAGGAAGAAAAGTTGTGAGAGATTCCTTGTCTTCTAGAACTCATGAATGTGGATGCTACAGCATTACTACACGATATACACGAAGGATTTCTATTTTATTTTTAGGTCAATCAACATGCCTACCTATTATTGACTTCAATCTAACACTAATATATTTTTCACAAACACTTACAAAAATGAAAAAGTGAATTTAATTTGTTTCTCCAAAGTATGGAAAGACTTCATCAAACATGAGTTGCCGTCCACATATTTTTGTGCTTAGCAAGTGATGCACATTCGCCGAGAAGATCGGAAAAATGAAGAGATGTAATAACTAAATTCCATTGGTGCCAAACCAACAATTCCATTGTAATTTGTAGTTGCACACATCGAAAAAAATTTGTTTAATCGATCATTGGGTTGTGTAGAGGACACGTGAATTATTATAACAAAAGAAAAATGGTTTTGTGGATTTTGAGATTATTTTATGGTTTAATTTGATATGTTCCCATATTTGGTAGGTAAGGCTCTCTACGTTGTTGTTGTTGTTGTTAGGATGTCATGATCATACAATAGCAACCCGACAATGAACCTATTGTTTTAAATTCTTTATGTGATCATCAAGGGCAGCTTCTAGAAGCTACAACTTAAGGGTTTTTTTTTTTTTTTTTTTTTTCATTTTTTTTTTTTTTTTTTTTTTTTTTTTTCTCTTGCATTGTTTATGTATTTATTGTTATCTTACTTGGATTCATCATAGAATTGTAACAAAGGCATCAAATGTTTGAGAGTCAACACATCTCACAAGGGTTTGGATGTATTGAATTAATGCAAGTGCTTTGAGAGAAAATTTTAAATTTGAAGAAGGTGGGAAAAAAATGATGAAGGTTTGGAAGGTCAAAGAGAAAGGGTGAACCAATTAAGCTAACTCACAACCACTTCCATCGATCATGGAAAATGTTGCAAAACAAGAAGTGATCATTTGGAAAATGGAATTCATTCAATGGCTTAAAGGGGTGCTCATTTAATTAGGGTTTGACAATTGCATTGCCCTTTCAAGTTTCAAAGTTATTGATATTAAGAAGAACAAATTGGTTTCATATTAAAAGTTGGCAAAAAAAGGTGGTGGGGCTGCTATAATAGTATTGAGTTAAATAAGGGTATTTTAATTTTTAAATGTTTCTATCAAAGTTTATGTTGATGATGCTCCTACTTAAGATAATTTTTTGTAGTAACTTTTAGTGGCTGAACAACTCACTAGCAAGGTCTAGGTCAAAAAGAGACAAAAACTACTCTTGATTATCATATTAGAAAAAACCTCAATTTTTCAGAAACTATACTCTTGTTTTTCTAATTGATACTTATGTTTCAATTTAACAATTCGTGTCAAAAGGTTAATGTTTAAAACTTATATATTCCTGATATTTAAAATACATGTAAAAATGAAAATAAAATGTTATCTTATTTATATTAAACTTTTGATAACATTTATCAGTATTTTTTTAATAACAATAATAATGTTATATGTAGAATAAAAAGAAATAAAAGATTCTAGATTTATTTTAATTTTTTAAGAAAAAATTAAAATAATTTACTATTGAATATTTTTTAACTGCCTGGTTGTTTTTTCTTTGATTTTTTTGTGATTTCCCTGAACCGTGGTCGGTCCAGTCAGTTTCTAAAGCAAGACATTGGAGAATTCTTATTTGTGGTTAATAGTCAATATAAAATAACATGTATATACTCAAGATTATTATAATTAAAATATGTAATAGTATGGATTAATATTTAAAATTTACTTAATACTAACTTGAATTCATATATGATATTGGGTGAGAGTTGGACGCATTTGATTCTATGAAAGTAGCTTGATGGCGAATAAAACTCTAATTCTCTGAAAAGTTTTCTTCTTCTCACTTTCTACGAAAATTGTTGCAAAAGAGAGTGTGTTAAGTTGTTTAAATGAGACAAATAATCTCTATAATATACTAATATATTAAAAATATTTTTAAAGTACTAACATAATATATTTTTAATGTTCAAGAAAGAATAACATCATAATACGCATAATACTCGTAGCAGAAGATTAGAATTCTATTTTAACAAGTTTTCTAAACACGTACATAGAAAACTTGCTTTGGGAATAAAAGCATGTTATATATCAACTTTGTATTATGAGTGTACGTATCTTTGATAAGGGTGAAATTTTGTATTGTTTTGGTTGGTTAAGGCATGATTACGGGTGGAGCAGCAGCAACTGTTTTCTACAATTTGAAGCAAAGGCACCCAACTCTTGACATGCCTGTGATTGACTATGACCTAGCACTTCTTTTTCAACCAATGTTGATGCTTGGAATCAGTGTTGGTGTTGCTTTCAATGTCATTTTTCCTGACTGGTTGATAACAGCTTTGTTAATTGTTGTTTTCATTGGTAGGTACCAATATATATTGCTTCAAAATACATGAATTTCTGCTCTATTTTTTGTTTTTCTTTGTTTCCCTTTTGAAGTAGTTTGATTGTGAATCAGGCCTTTCAATCAATGCATTCCTTAAGGGTGTTCAAACATGGAAAAAAGAAACCATTCTTAAGAAGGTTGTTTCAACACATCTTTTTCTATTAAACTTAAATTGTGTACTGAATCATTTTTCATCCCTGTTCTTATTTCAGGAGGCTAGACAGAATGTACGGTTAAATGGTAAGTGGAAATTTATATGGTTTTCTGCTATAGCCTTGCATCTGTTCTTGTAGTAACTAGTTAAAGGAGAGAACATTTATCAAACATGTTATATGCTAACTTTTAGTTTTATCAGATACTGCAGGAACCAGTAATGATGCTGATGATCCTCAAACAGAAGAGATGGTCAATGAAAGTCATATAAATACCAATCAAACGAGGAAAAAAGTAGTAAAAGTTGCTGCTATATTGTTTTCATGTCCAACATCTATTGTTTCTGATAAACCTGAAACTTCTGTGCAGGTTTCTGTTATTGAAAATATTTGTTGGAAGGAACTTGGAATTCTTGTATCTGTGTGGATCTTGATACTTGCATTGCAGATAGGAAAGGTGAGTGTCTTGTTTTTATGAAGAAACACATTTTTGAATCATGAAGAGATTTCTTATGTGAATGGTTTTATGAATATTTTACTTGTAGAATAAAATTATAACAAAATTTAAATGCCAAAACCATCTCCGTCTTAAAACTAAGATAAACTTCCTAAATTTAATTAATAAGTTTATATTTTTATTTGAGTTAAATATGTTTTTAGTCCCTTAACTTTTAGTAAAAAATTAAAATTAGTATCTTCTTAAAACTTTACCCTAATTTAGTCCTCAAACTTTATAAATGCGTGAATTTAGTCATTTTAACCAAATTTTGTTAAGTTTAGTTAACGTTTCAAACGCGTTTTACGATAATTTTTGAGTTAACATTGAAGCGAAAATGTGTCAAAAGATGTAAACAATTCAAATACTATCATAAAATGCACTTGAAACATTAGATAAACTTAATCAAATTTGGTTAAAATGACTAAATTCATACATTTCTAAATGAATGACTAAATTAGTTAAATATTTGAAAAAATGACTAATTCCAAATTTCCTTAAACTTGAGGGACCAAAAATATAGTAACCCTTCTTATTTTTACCTAAATAATATTTTGAAAATTTAAACCGGCAAAAACCAAATTGTTCAAATTCAAATTACAAGTTTATGCATAGATTTTCAACTCCAGTTGTTACTTCAATATCCATTAAGTGATATTCAATTTTAAAGTTTTAAATTTAATTTTTCCTTTTTATTCTTAAATACATAAAAAACATCAAATGTTGTGTTATGTTTTGAAGAATTAGTTTTTACAAACTATGTTAATTTGAATTTTTCCAAGTGATCTTTATAAAAAATCTATTATATTGGCTATGTATTTATACTTGTTAGAAACACAATAAGTTGTTTATTCGAGTTAGATAATCTTGTAACTTTGTCTAAGTTAAGTACATGACAACTAATATGTGAAGAAGACCACATTTAAAAATTGTTAGGAGTTTAAGTGAAAGTTGAAGTCTTAAGTATGAGTTGAGTAATATCCTCCCTTATACGTTGTTAGCTACCCATTGGTCAAAAACTCTCAATTATTTTCTCCAACTGAATTGTCCAATAAATGGTATCGAGTTAAGTAAAAGAGATTCCAGTAATAGAAACAAATATATATAAAAAGTGAATAATAATCCTAAACATATGAATTAAATTATTAATTAAACCAAATAGTTTTAAATGAATAAATATATCATGTATAAAAACTTCGTAGAACAAAATAAAATAAGACAATAAAATTCAAATACTAAAACTATTTTAATTTTAAAATTAAACTAATAATTTCCAAAAGTCTAAATAAAAAATTGATGTGAATCCTAAAATTTCTAACACAACAAACCTAATCATTCAAATTCAAATTATGCACATATATAGTCTCAATATAGCTTCTACAAAAAATTCATACATGTATTATTTCATGTTGGTACATTTTTGCATTCCTTATATTTGTTTTTTTAGTACATCAACTGAGTTTACTTTGCTGTATGCTAATATATACACACATGCAGAATTACACGGCAAATTGCTCAGCGCTATATTGGGTATTGAATCTCCTGCAGGTACAAATCACGTATAAACTATATTGAATACTAGTGCAGAAAACAAAAGTTTGGTGTTATGCTTTCTATTGATTGCTAGATCGAGTGTTTACCATTACATCAAAAACTATAGTTATTAGTTAGGGCGTAACTCTTTTTATTTAAAAATGTAACACTTCAAACGTCACGATTCGATTGTGACCTGACTCACTTGACCTCTGTCACATGACAATTGATGTCACCTGCAATAATTTCCACATTGTTGTGGATTGCACAATTTTCCTGTGACGGAGATCAGGTGGGTCAAGTCATAATCCAAGTGAGATTCCTACTAGGACAATTGCTGAGAAAGAGATTGTTGCAGGTGACATCAATTGTCCCGTGACAGAGACTAAATTAGTCGGGTCACAATTGAATCATAACGCTTAGACTGTTACACTCTTAAGTAAAAAGAGTAGCACCCTACCTCAACAATTGTCCTACTAAAAATCTTACTTCAATTGTGACTTGGTCCACCTAACATCCGTCGCGGGACAATTGTGGAACCCGCTACGTGTTAATAACGTAAACTTTAGTCTTATAGAATGAATGAAGCACAGGAAGATATTGTAGTGGTGATTATCTTGTTGTTGATATCAGGTCCCTGTGACAGTGGGAACAACTTTTTACGAGGCAGTGCTTCTGTACAAGGGGAAGAGAGTGATAGCATCAAAGGGCGATGAACACACACGTTTGCATGTGGGGAAGTTAATGGTTTATTGTACGTGTGGGTTGGTCGCAGGCATAATTGGTGGATTACTAGGTCTTGGTGGAGGATTCATCTTGGGGCCACTTTTCATTGGCCTAGGAATTCCTCCTCAGGTACGTTTTTATCTTCTCTGCTCATGTTGCTCCACTTGGAATTCACTCTCATTCACCACCAACTTTCCACCCAGCTAGGTCTCCAGTGCTACCTCCACTTTTGCCATGACGTTTTCTGCATCCATGTCTGTGGTGGAGTATTACCTTCTCAAACGTTTTCCTGTTCCTTATGGTAACTATATTTATATATATTTGTTTATGGATGAAGCATCATCAATTAAAGGGGTTATCAATAAGTTAACCATTATATCATGCCCACTCATTCATCATCACTTTATTGACCTTTTATCAATATAATACACTTAAAATCAACGTTCGTATTGAAAACTTGCATGTTAAAGGAACTATTACAGTATTTGAGAGGACGTGTAGTGTAATAGATTTATCACTTTGAGATGATGATTAATTAGTTTGTTAATATATAATAATAATAAATTAATTAATTAATAAATAGATATATGTTGGAGATACCACGTCCACTAAAATTAAAATAAATTTATAATATATATAACTAGTTTAATAAATTTATAACTTTCATAGAAGATGATGATTAATTGGGCAATAATAATAATAATATAATAAGGGAAAATGATTTTTTATTACTAAATTTTGACAACTTTTTCTTACAACCTTAGGTGACATTTTTTAAGTGGTTTACTAGTTTTTCATTTTCTCATTCTCAATATTCCAAAACCACCTAGAAGATGACACCTCATATTGTAAAAAAAAGTTGTTAAAATTTAGTAATTAAAATATCATTGTTTTATAATAAGTAGGTGTATGTTGGAGATACCACATCAATAAAAAAAAGTTTATAGTACATGTAAGGCGAAGGCAAACCTTCACCAGTGCAGTAAGGGCTTTTGGCCTCGGTTATTTTCAATATTCTACCCCGGTTCCAGAACCGAGGCATATTGGGGTGAGGCCAAAAGGGGTAACTTTTGGCCCCGGGTGTTAACCGAAGCAAAAA
>Ga0209389_1005143_pt1 | contig 11070 bp, 7 predicted proteins | sample CowpearedBW_FD_187526 | JGI IMG/M metagenome (GOLD analysis project Ga0209389, IMG submission 187526) | Root nodule microbial communities of legume samples collected from California, USA - Cow pea red BW (SPAdes) (version 2) | ecosystem: Host-associated > Plants > Roots > Nodule | place: USA... | reverse complement strand
TATAACCTAATTTTCATGACATTTCACTATATAATATTTTCACTACTTTATTATTTTAATATAAAAAAAAAGTCTATTAGTTGTTGTTAAAAAAAACTACTCATTTTTATTTTATTGATTTCTTAAACAATATTGAGAATTGAAATGTATTGAGAAGGGATATGAAATTCTTAAGAAATAAAACTGTCACATAATTTTTTGCATCTTATGATTATGAAAATGTTTCATATTAATATTATTATATTTTATGTAAATCTTCTAAGAAAAAACATTTTTAATTTATGAGATAATAATATTTAATTTGTTTATATCGATATTGATTAATAGATAATGGTGTTTTTTTTTCAAGGTGTGTTTAAATGGAGTCCAGGATTGTTATTACACTTTAGAGGAAGTTTGTTATTATAAGTACTAAATTATAAAACTTGTTTACCTCGTCTCTTTTACTTTTTAATATGGTTATATCATTCCAGATGTTTCTTTTTTTTAGTAAAATCTTAAGTAGGTTTTCTCATCTTTATTTGACTCAATTAAATTTTTATTTTGTAAAATTTTATAATCAAGTATTTTTCATTATTAGTACAATAACGGTGTTAACGATGTATTATGTGTCAGTACGTGATTTTTCTTTAATTTTTTAATTTTTTATATATACTTTTTTAAAATTGTCACGTGTCAATTTTTTAATTTTTATTTAATCTTTTTTTTAAAATAATTTAAAAAAAATTAAAAAATCACGTATTGACATGTGACATATAATTAACACCGTTACTTATTACTGTACTACTAACAAATAAGGATATACCGGTAACAAATTTGTAAAATAAAAATTTAATTGAGTCAAATAAAAATGAAAGAATTTACGTAAATTTTACTACAAAAATAGAAAACTCTATAATAATTTAATCTTTTAATATATAAGCAAGATATTAAAAACCATACCTTTCATCTCGTAATTACATTGGAATATAACACTTCAATCACAATAAAAAGTTAGATAGAAATAATAATGTAATTTATGTGATCATAAAATTGCCTTATTTCCATTTACCTTATTCGGGTTTTGGGTTTTTTCTTTTGGGAGGCTTCGGCGGCGCATTTTCAGACCAATAACCTGGCCGTCAGTTTCCACCATGCGGAGCTTCAGGATGAGAACCCTGTTGTCCCGGGTGAAGAGGAAAACAAAGAAAACTACCAGAAACCGAAAAACAACCACAGGAAACTGCATTTCAATATCAAAAGAGTTAGCACGTCTAGTGGAACAAAAACATGAAGAAGAAGAAGAAGAAGAAGAAGTTGTTGAGGAAGGTTTCAGCATCAAAAGTTCTGCTCCATCACACACTCACGGTGTTCAGCCCTTGGGAAATCTCTATCTGAACCCCAGTTCCGTTAACTCTAGAGACACCGGCTTAGGTAATCTTCATATTCTTTCAGATGAGCTTGTTCTTGACATGCTTGGGTTTTTGGATGCTTCTTCCTTAGGGGTTTTGAGCGCTGTGAGCAAGTCTTTCTACGTGTTCACCAACCATGAACCCCTTTGGAAGAATCTCGTGTTGGAGAACTTTCTATCTGGGTTTCAGTACAAAGGGTCTTGGAAATCCACCTATGTATCTGCCTGTTACCCTTCATTTGCTAACTCTGCTATTGCTCTCCGGGGTTTCAAAGTTAGAGACTTTTACTCGGATTATCTTTTCCAGAGTTGGCTCTGTGCTAACCTTGAAATGAAGCCTGAGTGGTTGGAGAGGGATAATGTGGTTCGAAAGAGGGGAATTTCGGTTGAGGAGTTTGTGTTGAATTTTGAGGAGCCTAATAGACCGGTGTTGTTGGAAGGGTGTATTGATAATTGGAGTGCATTGGGAAATTGGGATAGGGATTATTTGGTAAGATTGAGTGGTGATGTTAAGTTTTCAGTTGGGCCAGTGGAGATGAAGCTTGGAGATTACTTTGGGTACTCAGATCAAGTTAGAGAGGAAAGGCCTCTGTATTTGTTTGATCCTAAGTTTGCTGAAAAGGTTCCAAAATTAGGTGATGAATATGAAGTTCCAGTGTACTTTAGGGAAGACTTGTTTGGTGTTTTGGGCAATGAGAGGCCAGACTACAGGTGGATTATTATTGGACCTGCAGGGTCTGGATCCTCTTTCCATGTTGATCCAAATTCAACCTCAGCTTGGAATGCAGTGATCAAAGGATCCAAGAAATGGATTTTGTTTCCTCCTGATGTGATTCCACCTGGTGTTCATCCTAGTCCTGATGGGGCTGATGTTGCATCTCCTGTTTCAATAATTGAATGGTTCATGAACTTCTATGGTGCAACCAAAAATTGGAAAAAGAAACCAATTGAGTGTGTGTGTAAAGCTGGAGAGGTCATCTTTGTGCCTAGTGGATGGTGGCATTTGGTGATCAACCTGGAGGAATCTATCGCCATAACCCAAAACTATGTTAGTAGGTGAGGTCTTTTATTGATTTCTGCAAAATTTATATGATATTTGATTAATCAAATAGTTATTATCGAGCTTCTAGTTACACTGGATTTTCGGTCTACTGAACCTAAACTAATTGTTACTCTGTGCTCTTTTAAGTTAGTAATTGAGGACAACTTGATAGAGCTATGGCTAACTTCATTTGATTCTGTGTCTGAATGGACCTCTTCTAGTCATGTTTTATCCTTGGTTGTAGTTTGATACATGTTCAACTATTGTAAGTATGATGGATCGACTATTCTGTCTTTGTTCTGTTGAGTAGTCGACTTTCTGATTTTAGTTGCATTCATTGGTTATTATATGAAATCAAAATCGTTAATCTTGAAGGAAGCAGATATTTTGATAGACACATTTTCTTGGAATACTCATTATTTGTTTGGTTTTTATGTTAAAATACCAATTGGCCCTTTAGAGTTCACCCTCTGGGCTAGATATGTGAAAATTTATTTGGACACATTTTTCGGTTATAAAGGGACAGGTAGTGAATGGTGCCTGGTTTGTAATGGCATTGTCAAACATCAACATCTACTCATTTTATGTTTAGGTGGAGTACTGTAGTTTGCATGACTTATCCTTTATATATATGAAGATGAAGTGTCCAAATTCTCTATTGGATTTTTTTTTTTGTGATGTTCTCTGCTGAGTATTCAAAAATATACTGATATTGATATATTACAATTATTTTTAATATATTTAATACATCAAAAATTAGTGTCAATCAATATATGTTGAAGGCACAGTACAAAGACAACATAAAAAATCCAGCTGAGAATCTAAATTTGAAGATGAGGATGACTGAAGAATTTCTTTTGTTTGCTTATGGAGAGTAGGTCACTAACATGATATTTTTCTTTTAAACTGTTATACTCAATTTGTCCATGTGTCTACAACACAGTCATTAATAAGCAGATGATAAGCATAATATAAAACTCAACAATAACATGTGTTTGTTTTTGTCTTAGTAATTTGGCTTTGTATTTTGCATGTGAATATGATAGTCTGATATCAAATGTATTGTTGCAGGAGAAATTTGGTAAAGGTCTTGGATTTTCTTAAAAGGCCAAATGCTAGCACACTGGTATCTGGAACAAGGGATCGAGTGAATTTGTATGATAAGTTTAAGAATGCCATTGAGGCTTCTTTTCCAGGAGAAATTGATGAACTGACTCGGAAAGAAGAAGAGAGAAAGATCCAGCAAAGGAAACTTTGCTTTTGGGATTCTGTCACAGATGCTAATGCAGGAGCTTTCAAGTTTTCTTTCTAGAGTAATTTACTGTAACCAACGATATTGCTGATCCTTGTTTCAGAAAGATCCTATACCTCAATTTTTTCCATTTTAATTTTTCATTGATTGTTTTTGTACGATTTATATTCCTTTTTTAAATGCTATAAATGTCATTACAGTCTTCCATTTTGAGTTCCTTGCTGTTAATTATATCAAAAGTGTAAAACCATTCTCATTGCATACATCTTCTTGATGGAGGATAGCCATATAAATCTGACGGAGAGGGCAAATAATTTGGTGATTATAAACTCTTCATGCATTCAAGAAAAGACATTAAGGGAAAAAAAAAAATCTATTTTATATAAACTTAATGATTAATTTGAAAAAAAAAAATCTCTCATTTAACTTCCATAAAAATGGTTTTGATTTACATAGTTGTTCATTTTAACTTTTGAGACGAATTTAGTTTTTTCTAGTGATAAATACTTATAGAAGAATTCATCTAAACATGAACAAATACAGATGGTAGTCTTAAATAATATTATTAATAATAAATAAGAAATTGGTGTTCTCATCTATGGGAGGAGTGTCAAAATGGTTTGGTCCGACTCATTTAGGCTTGTTCGGTTTCTATCTTGCCAAAATCGGATTGAACTCAGCCAACTTGACATCTGAAAATAGGCTATGAACTTGAGCCTGTTCCGCCAATGGACAGGCTGACTTATTCATCCCTCTTTCTGCTGTAAGTGTTTTCCTTCAAGCGGGAAACAAAAGACAATGTAAAGGATGGATGAAAATAAAAGGCATTCAAAAAGGAAATGGAAAGAAAAAAGCTAGAGCGAAGGGCATTACCAAGAGGCGTGGAGGCGGTGTTGTGGTGGAAGAGACCAGTGAGGGGAGAGAGAGTTCTGATTTGATTGTGAGGGAAGTGATGGGAAGGTTTTGGAAAGTGAAGTGTTAGAAGAGAGAACCTTAGGCTTTAGGTTGGGTGAATGAAGAAAGGGAAAAAAAATAAAACACATCACACGGGTTGTGGGTTGGCTCATGTTCCGGCTAGGCAGGCTCGTTGAGTTCTAGTGGGTTGACGGGTTTAAACTCGTGACCTGACCCACCTTTTTCATGTTGGGCTGACGGGTTGATCATTGAGCATAACTCGTGACATTTCTAATTGCAAGTTAGTGTTTTTATGGTAGTAGGTATTATCAAAATATGTCATGTGATACGAGTGTCTGATTCGAAATGGTACATGATATAACACCTATAATTATATATTAGCCTAAAATTCTCATTTCGTCTTAATTTTCATTTTAATTATTCAATTTGATATCTTTATTTTTTTTATTATTCACTTAAGTCTTAATTTTTTTTAAAACCGTTAGATTAGCACAGTCTTTCTATATGCCATGTGTCAATTAATGATATTTTTATTTATTTTTCTTTTTTTAAGCGTTTTTGTCACATGTCAAGTTCATGTCGTGTAATGTCATATGACAATGTTAGTGACAGTGTGAGTGTCAATATCACATGTCAATGTCAGTTTCACATACTAATGCCTTGAATTTAATTCACTCCCTGTATTTAAAATTTTGACTAAATTGAATTATAGTTTTTATTAAAATTGAGCAATTATGTCCCTTTTCAAAGTAAGACCAAATTAGTCACTTTAAGCCTAATTATAAGTTACATATACATGTTAAAACAATATTTTAGAATTTATATATCAAATCACTCCATCTAAATATTAAAATTAATTTTACTCTTTACATTTCTAATTTCAATAAAAAAACACTATTTTAAAAAGTATAAAACTTAACCAAAAATGAATCAATTGTTGGATTATTTAGGACTTAGTCATGCTAAAGATTTGAAATTTCTACTAAAGGAGGCGGAATGAGAAGAGGGGAAATGAGTTATTTAGGTTGTTGAATTATCATGTTTGTATCGCAAAAGCTACAAAATATGGATGGTGAGGAATATTTTTCTAGAGAAAGATGATGACATAAAAATCAATCTAATAAAATCAATTTGTAAATAAAAAGTTTCATTAGGTGAAATATTTACATCAACTAGAAATAAGATCAATTTATAATATATAAAATAGATACAAACTTTACTTTATAAACCGATTTTATAAAACCGAATTAGGTTTAAAGACCACTTCTTATTTCAACACGATCCATTACTAACCATGAAACATAAGACTAAATATTTATAAATAGTTCAATAGTGATTGAGTTTTGTATTTAATGATCGTAAGATCTCTGACTCTTATAATCAATATCCTTTAAATATATCATTTCAATCGATATTATTTTTAGAAAGTTCTCTTAGGACACCTTATGCCTTGTGTTGTGCATGTTTATGAGGAATTTTTGTAGTGGCCGAGAATCATCAAAATATAGGAATTGATATTTTGGTAACAAAAGAATATATACCCGAAAATAGCTTGTGTAAGCAATTATTAACATCAATGGAATTTCGTGGCATAGAATCTAGCATTTTTTTTAATACGTATAGGGGGTTCGATCTCGTAGTTCAATTATTTGAAAATTTCCTTCAACACCACCATGATTTAACATGTGATTATCCCTAATTTAAGATGCTTAAAGCAAAATTTAAAGCAAAATGCATGTAGATAAATTTTGTCAACTCAAATGAACATATGTATATATAAGTATTATTTTCCTCTACCGATTATACGGAAATATCATTTTGAAATATTCCTTAGAATAGGTTAACACAAATTATCTTCTAAATTTGTCTTATTCTCCACATCCTCACACTTATAAATGTCAAAAAAATCCTTATCTACGGGTATCTGCGAATAAAATCCACAACGGGTAGGAAGCGAATATTAAAAATGGATACTTATTACCCGCGGGTACCAGTATTTTTGATACCCACATGTTAACTGGGCGAGTACGGGTATCATAGTATCCGTACCCGCTAAACTTTAATTTACAAAAATACCCTTATATATATATATATATATATATATATATATATATATATATATATATATATATATATATTAGTAAAAACATTATGACCTAATTTTTTCTAAGCTACACATCTTGTCTTGTCTTCTGTCTTCATTCTTCCAACTTTAAGTATTAGTACGTTGTCTTCTTCCAGGTACATCCCTTGACATTCTTCTCTTTCCTTTCTTTGAAATTGGGCATATACATCAAACCTTATATAGACATTGACGTTTATAGTATGCTTGTTGTCATACTTGGCACGTGGCAGTTGAGGTTTATTATTTATTTATTTTGTTTATTTTTCAGGAATCAATAGGAAAAAGTGGAAGTGGGCTTGTTGATCCAAGCACTAACTAAAGAATTTTCATTGTGTTGAATGGCATTTTATATTTACTTTTATAGTTATTTGGACTTGTATGAACTTGAATTTCTTTGAACTTTATTTAAAATGTATGACGGTGATGTATTTTATTTTATTTTATTTTAATTTATGATTAAATATTTATTTTTAAAATAATTTTGTAAATACCTGGTACTTGTGGATACCCGCAGATATGAAAAAAATAGGTGGATACCCGTGTAAGATCCGTGAAATTTAATTAATTAATAAATGCGGGTAGGAGAATTAATTATGACATTAATTATGAGTAAGATGACGTGGAAAAGTACTAGCTTAAGTGGTTGAGAGTACTTAATGGTGTGAGAGGACTTGGGTTCGAGTCTTTTGTATGTCATTTTTGTGTTGTTATTAGTTGTTATTTTAATATAGTATTATCATGTTGTGAAATAATATGATAATTGAATTATGATTATGAGCATGAAATCTGAATTGGCTAAGTGGTTGGGTGTTGATTTAGAGATTGCATGGTTATGGGTTCAAGTCTTGGAAAACTTAAATTAAACTTTAATTTTTGATATTTTTGGCCTTGGCTTGAATATGAGGAGTTGAGGAAGGTCTAGTGGAAGGGCAGAATGAGGGTGAAAATACATTAGAGAGAGCACGAAATTTTAGAGTGTCTGTGAGTTTTGAGGGTGATATTTGGGGTTGCATTGAGAGAGAAGGCTAAGGAGCTAAGGAGCCAATTGGTGAAGGGAGAACACTAAGTCGTCAATTTTGTTGTTTGGCCTGAATTGTGTGAAAATACTATGTAATTTAAGCATGTTCTGTGTCTGTATCATGGTTTTACTGAATTCTGGAATTTTTCCAGAAACCGCGTGGCGGGCTATACTTAGCCGCCAGGCGGCTCATCCATTTGAACATGTATTGTGGGGTTTCTGGGTGCAGCGCCTGGCGGTGAATCCCTGTACCGTCAGGCGGCTCAAGGTTCGTGAGCATTCTGGGTTTTTATTGATAAACTGCCTGGCGGTGATGAATTTCCGCCAGGCGACGCGGGACTGAGTTTTGGTTTTTGTCGTTCTGGGTGTTATAACGTGATTCTGATCGGAGGGCAATCATGGGTTGGTGAGTTAGGGATGATGTAACGTCGTATTTTATTGAGATTTAGTATAATTAGCAGATGAAATTGATGAAACAGTGTGAATATGATTTTAGGGTTATGGTTGAGAATTTTTAGATGAATCAGTGTTGATAGCGAATTGGTGTACCCACATTGTGAACAATTAGAGTTAAAGTTAGAGGGTGGTGTCACGATTAAGTATTCGAGGGTGAAGGTAATTCTGGAATGCAGAGAGAAGTGTTGGAGGATGAAAGATGGATCGCATAGCTGCTGTAAAATTCTGGGAATCTGCCACATTTACTTGAACCGCCTAGCGGCACGGGCTTTACCGCCAGGCGCCATCACAGAAGTTGGTGTTTTTACAGGTCGCGGTTGTTGCTAACTATACTGGGTGGAGGGAGCCATCTTCATACTACTGAAGCAGTGGAAAGGGGTAATAGGATGTAAGAAAGAATGATAATAAATCAGAGTTAGTGTTGAGGAGAGAAAGAGAATTTTGGTGTAGTTGGGGGAGGATTCTAACGTGAGTGTGGAACCTGTGTTCTAGACCAGTACAGAGTTAGTGGACGTATACGATGACGAGAGAAAAGTTATATTTTATGAATTTCAGGAATTGCCAAATAGTAGGAAGTGTGTGAATCCTAAGTAAGGAGGTTGTGAAGTAATGTTGTAAGTGGGGGGAAACCGGGACTTGAAGGGAAGTAAATAATAGAGTTCATAGAGGTAGTAGCTGCAGGGACACATTGAGTATTGGGTTAGTTGAACTTGCGTATGTCTAATTCGATAAACCAGTTTACGCTTGTACACATGAGGTGAGGGGGCTTCATCTGTCTGAGAACGTAATTGCGCAAAACCTTTATGGTGAACTTGAACTAAAATCACGAAAAACCAGTAAAGGTATATTACTGGTGCGGCACCTGGCGGTGGGATCGCACCCGCCAGGCGATAGTGAGGAAACAGTGGGATCATGGTGCAGGAGGCGCCGGGCGGCAGGAAGTTTCCGCCAAGCGACAGCGAGAAAATACGTGACATCTGAATCAGCGTCCGCCTGGCAACAAAGGGAGTCCTGCGGGGCGGTGGTGGCAAAATTTGATGGTTCTTGAGGTGCTTAGCGCCTGGCGGTACGTGTCCCCCGCCAGGCGGTCTGGAAGTTGTGGCGCCTAGCGGTATGTGTCCCCCGCTAGGCGATTTGGCTGCTGTAAGTCCTAGTTGTTGGACTTTGTAAGGTGTTCTACAAGGCTTTTGGTGGTGCTTTAAAGGTAAGATTGTTGGGTTCCTTGAGTTGAGCTCGGGACGTATCCCTTGAGTTGAGCTCGGGATAGGGGTTAAACACGTACATTCCTCGAGTTGAGCTCGGAATGGCATCCCTCGAGTTGAGCTCGGGATGGCGGATGAACACGAGGAACCCTTGAGTTGAGCTCGGGTTGGCGAGTGTTGCCGGTGTGAGTGTACTGGTTGTGGCCAGTACGGATGGGTCTAGTTAGATTGCCCTTCTCAGTTGTTGACTGACGAGTTTGGTAGTCTTGGGACATTACAGACTATGTTCGTAATTGGGAACTCCACCTGGCGTTACGGTGTGTGATCCGTGGCATTGGTTCCCGCACGTGCTCTGTCGGTTGTGGCCAATAGGTTTGGCAGCAAATTACCTTGAGGTAATCACTAGAAGAGGTAGAACCCGAATGGTCTGGTTGTGGCCATACGTTAGAGAATTGGTTAAGAGATGGTACTTTGTTAATTGTGGAGCTTATATCTGTTAAATTTATTATATGATATCTATGATGATGTGTGTTGTTTTCATAAGCTCACCCTATCTGCTTGTGTTTGGTGATGATCGTGTACGCGGTACACGGGAGCAGAGGATGTTGATGCAGGTAGAGCCGGTGATGCTTAGTTGCGAGTGGGGGGTTCTACTGGGAGAAACTTCTTATATTTACTTTATTCGTTTTTGGAAACTGTTGTAAACCCTGATGGGTGAAACTATAACCATGTTGTTTTGGTTTATGTAATAGATGTTTATAAACCTTATGCGAACATTTAATAAATTTTAAATTTCCCGCTTTTTTGGGAAATGAGGTTATTCATAAATGCGATGTCTTTATATATTTAACCGTTTTATTTATTTAAACCAGTAATATCCTGACGGGATGTTACAACCCGCATAATGGATATCCGACGGATATGGATACGGGTACGGAACGAATATTTATCCAGCGGGTAGGGTACGGGGGAGCTACTACCCGTAACCCGTACCCTACCCACCCCGTTGACATCCCTAATCAGACCAAATCGAATATAAAAAACGGACTACTAACTTTGACATGTGGCACAATATTAGCTTGACGTGTGGACATTTAAAAAAAATTAAAAAAATTAAAAGAAAAAACTAAAAAATCCATAAAATGACACGTGACAATCAGTGTTCATCGTCTGTTATTTAAACGACGTTAGAAAAAAAAAAGATCAAATTGAACAAAATTGATGAATATAAGGACCAAATTGAAAAATGGAACAAAAATTATGACCAAAGTAGTTTTTAAGTCAATAAAATATTTGTAGAACTTTGGTCTAACAAACCTATAAAATGATTATGATCTAAAAATTAAATGATTACTTTAATAAAAATGAAGAGATAAATTTAGAATATTTACATTTTTAATTTAACAAGTTATAATTTAATGCGCAATCACGAAATATTGGAAATTACACAAATTTCATTATTTTTTTTTTCTCTTTTGGCTCAAAATAAATTGAAGATGTTTAAATCAACCCTTTAGAATGGTATTGTAGACAACAAACATATATTGGGCAGCCTACGAGATATGTAATTGGAAGAAAAGAACATATATAAATTAAAGAAAGTTTTGTATGGGGTGAAATAGAAACCATGAGCATAGTATATAAAATTCATTCCTATTTTACGTGGCATG
>Ga0209389_1005140_pt1 | contig 11072 bp, 4 predicted proteins | sample CowpearedBW_FD_187526 | JGI IMG/M metagenome (GOLD analysis project Ga0209389, IMG submission 187526) | Root nodule microbial communities of legume samples collected from California, USA - Cow pea red BW (SPAdes) (version 2) | ecosystem: Host-associated > Plants > Roots > Nodule | place: USA... | reverse complement strand
TGAAGGGGTGACGGCGTCTAGGCTGGTGGGGAGGGAGCAGATGGGGTGGGATGGGATGAGTGATCATAGCGGGGAAGGTGGAGGTAAGGTTGTGAGGGGGGATGTGGCTTGTTGGAAGGTATTGCGGGTTGTATGGTGGAACATGTGTGGTGTGTAGGGTGGTGTTGGTATGTTGTGTGATAATTTTGAAGTTGTATTTACCTATTTTAAATTAATTTTTCTAATTTCATCTCTTTCATTGGATATCTCCATTTTCAAAATATTTTTCGAAATAAATTCCAAAGAATTAATATGAATCTCCACACCTCTAATTCTTTGCATATTAAGAAATGGTTCCTCTGATTCAATAATTGATCCTTAATATCATGCTTGAAAAATGTGAAGAAGTATATCATGCTTGAAAATATATGAAAAAGTATATTTGTCTTGTTAATATATTCACACTATCTCCCTTTTTATCGCTTAAAAAAATCTATTATGTTATCCCTCATTAATATACGCTGTTTGAAAAAAATATATCTAAGGCTAAAAAATCATTTATCAAGATATACAGAAAATTGAGAGAATTAATTACTAAAAAAATCTATGATAATCAAGTTACAATTCAAAAAATGGTTATGAAAAAACATATAGTACATGACTTTTCCTTCTACATTCATTAAAAAAATATACAAAAAAACTAGAGAGATGAAAAACAAATACTAACTATTAAATTAATATTTCACTATGAAGAGAGAGTTGCGATTTTTATCTTCAAAAAATGGAAGATGACATATGAGAAATGAGAACAGAAAGAATAAATTTGTGTCTAACTTTTTATTTTTCTTCCGAAACAAAAAAAAAACACGAGTGAAAAATGAATACAATATATGATAAACCTAAAAGACGATGATAGAGAACATAAAAAAAATATCTCAATAAATTTTGTTAATCTACTATATTTAATTTGATTTTTATTATTTATTAACATTAAATAATATATTTATAAAAAAATTATCTAATTAAATTTCATTAATATAATATATTACGCATATTTTAAAAAAATTATAAATTTTGGAGGGGTCATGGTGCCCCTCATGGACAACAAAGATTCGTCTTTGGGCACAAGACTCTTGTTGACATAGGGAAGTTATTGTGGTGACAAGAAGAAAACAAAATATCTTTCAAGGATAATTCGTAAGCAACTAAATGAAAAAACCATAACATAAAGCCTGGTTTAATTTAAAATAAAAGCAATGATTACCTCACCTCTATAAATACCAAAATAGATGCTAAAGAAAGGGGGTAAAAAAGAAGTGGAGAGCAGCAATGGTGAACAAAAGATTCAGTGGAAAAAAATGATAAGGGAGAATGAGGACACGTACTGGTAGGGGTGAAAAAAATGACAAGAGAGTGAGGTAGGGGTGAAAATAATTTATACTTACTCTCATTTTTTTATTTATATTTATCTCTAGTCACATACTAGTCCTCTTTATTTAGTTATATTTATTTTCAGTTATGCATTGATCTCATTTATTTATTTATAGAGTTATATGGTTTAACATCAAATAAAATTTATGATAAATAAAGATTTGATTATTGTAGTTGAAGGTGTGACCTTGGGGATTTAAGCGAGTTAGTATTACTCAAGATGAGATATTCATGGGTTATTTTGTTGGCATGAGACTTATTTGTCTTGTCTAGTCATTGCAAAATTAATACAAATCTTTATAAAGTATGATAAAAATCCAAGTTTTATGGACTTGAAAAAGTCTTCATTTTATTTTGGTTAAAATACCTTTTAGACCCAAATTTTCGACAAGTTTTGTCAAATCAGTTCTAATTGTGTTTGTATTCAAATAGTTCCCAATTTTTGTCAATTTTGTCCAATTTAGTTCTTTTTGCTAACATCGTTTAAATCATTAACGGTAAAGAATAGTGATTGCCACATGTGTCACTTCATGATTTTTTTTTCTTTTTAATTTTTTTTAAATTTTTTTCATATTTTTTTACTTTTTTAAATTTTTTTAAATATCCACGTGTGAACCCAACAATATGCGACGGTCAGAGTTAATGTTTTAAATTTAATTTGGTCCCTATATTCGTTATTTTTTTTTCAATTTATTATCATTTTTTTAAAATGAAACAAGTTTGTCCCTCTCCAAATTGAGATCAAATTTACTTTTTATATTAAAATTCATATTTTTATATAGGATTACAATTAGTTTAAAATTTTAACTAAAATTTTAACAATAAAGACTAATTTTAAAATTTTAGATCAATGATGCTAGTTCTCATACTTAAAATTTTCGTTCTAATTTTAAATTAATTGTAACTTTGAACAAAAAATGTTTGATAAAAATGTGAATTTTAACAACAAGATCATTATAACTTTTATATAAAAATTATATTTGATATGAATTTTGAGAGGAACAAAATTGCTCAATTTTAAACAAAATTGGGACTAAATTGAACAAAAATAACAAATATAGGGACTAAATTGAATATAAAACATTGACTCTGACATGTGACACGTTATTGTGTTAACACATGGACATTTAAAAAAATTTTAAAAATTAAAAGAAAACTAAAAAAAACCATGAAATGACACATGACAATCATTGTTCATTATCGTCAATGATTTAAATGGTGTTAAAAAATGATCAAATTGAACAAAATTGACGAAAAGTTTTGGACCTATTTGAACACAATTAAAATTAGGAATGATTTGACAAAATTTGACGAAAATTGGGACAAAAAAGGTATTATAACCTTTTTTTTATTAAGATATGTTATAATTTATGTGATATTTGTCTCACTTCCCTATTTTGTGATTGTGTTAAAAAAACAAAAAAAAAAACTAAATCTTATAATTTCATCATAGATGGCTGCTCCTAATATGTCTGCCCCCTTCTTCGCCGACATTGTGGCGGTTTCCCGAGAAATGCATGACAAACAAAAGCAATGAATAACTTTATGACATTTCAGGGAACATGATAAAATTCTACTATTACCTTCCTTTATGCTCCAAATGCACCTATTATCATTGAAGGACAAATTGAAGTTACTTTTTATTTATTCCTAATAGTCCAAGTGAATCCTATCCATAATATCTTCTTTCCAAATGTTTGAAGGCCGGTACATGAGGGGGGAGAACTATAAATAAATAATACTCCTTCATCTTCTAGTGTAAAAAATATAATATGTACCAAATGGTGTAAACATAAGATGCATACAGTACTGTAGAATATATAAATATATGTATATGTGAATATTTTATGTATGTTATATATTATTGTAGAATTATGTTACAATATTTTATAAGTATATTATAGAAAATAAAAAAAAATTAGGTCATCACACAGCGGGCTCAATATCCTACTCCACCTCACGTTATTTTGGCGGGCCTGCGAACTGGTTTGTCGTGCCAAGTTCACATTGTCACCCTTAATTTAAACTTCCCTTAACACTCTTAAACGATATGAGAATATTGGATATATCAGAACACCTAGTTTTGTGAAAATAGAGTTTTGGATGAATAAATGAATATTTTTAAATACATAAATTTTATTTTAAATTTAGAATTAGTAATAATAATTTTGATAAATATATCACTTTTAATTATTATTAAAATTTAATTTAAAAAGACATAAATACACGTGATTAAATATAAAAAAGAAGTGTAGTTTGAGATATAATTTTTTTGGTTATTATTGAAATAGCACAAAAGTGTATATTTAAATAAATTGATTCTTTGAGATACTACGTTAAGATATAATTTTAGTTGCCTTTTTTTAATTAATAAATAGTTTTCTCTACACGTATATCTAAACAATCGGACTTTTTAAGTTGTTTAAAAAATAGAGTCATTTAACATTATATATATATATATATATATATATATATATATATATATATATATATATAATCATACTTGAAAATGATTTTGTAGTAAACGGAATCAATATCATAGGAAACAATCATTAGTCTCTGAATGATTTTGGATGATTTTTTTCAAACATGCTTATGCCGTTTGACTAGTAAAATAATATTAATTTTCCCTCTCAAATGGTGTATCAGCTCAATTTGAATGATTGTTCACCACCCATCTTAAGTAGTAGTCACTTATTCACGATAATGTTCTCGATTCTATAATTAGCAATCAAAACTAGATTAGATTCAATAAATATTTATAAAAATTACTCATATAAATATGTCGATATCTAAATAAATTTGAAATTTTGGTATAAGTAACTTCTAGAAATATCAATGTGCAGATATTACACGTTCAATTTATACTCACAAAATATATTTACTTTGTTTTTGGATGAAACATTTTAACAATACTATGAAAAATTGAAATAAATCGAAATGTATTGTATTTGAATTATTTGTAATTAAATTCTCTTCATTTTCTAAATAATTTATTTGGATAAAAAATTAAAATATTTTACATTTAAATTTCTTGTTTGGATAAAATAATTATATTTTTTGTGAGATAAAATTTCATTTTAACAATATTTATATTAGGCAAAATATTTCTACTAATTTAACTAATTGAAATACTTCATAAAAATATTTGCATTTTAAATATTTTTTAATTTCTCTATTTAAACAAAACATTTCATTACAAAAAAATCTAAATTGCTAAAAAAAAACTGAATTGCTTCATTAAAATACCCTATCCAAGCACACAATTATTATATTTTTTGGTTTAATAGGTATATACATTTCATGTAAAGAGTTTACAATGTCAAATAATTAAAATAATCCATAATTTTAAAAATAATTATTTTCAAACATATATGATATTTAGTGGTTTATAAGATAACTTTGAAAAAAATATTTATATCGAGAGAGTATAGGTTTTGAAATGTTTTCGATCAAAAATATCTATGTAATAATTAACTTTAATGACAAAAATATAATTAGTAACCATTACGATTTAAAATTATTAAAATTCACCTTAACCTCTTAAAATTATTTAAAAACTATTTGAATTCTTAGATACTAAATTTCATGAACTAATAATTTTTAAACCCTCAAATTTAGTATTTAAGGACTAAATCATACTTTTACCATTTCAAATATTGTAATTAAAGCATTAAAACTAAATTCATTTTAAAATATGATTGAAAACATAATTAAATATTAAAATATTATCTATATAAATATGAATTTAGTTTGAATATTAACTTAACTTAGAGTATTACTAAACTAACATAAAACTAATTTAGCTTAACATACTCTATTGGGTACAAAAGTTCTTATCGGGTCCTCTTTGGTCCAATACTTTATAAGGTCTAATATGTTAGCTATACAATTCTAATTAGATTATGTTGGTAAGAGATTTTACTATGAGGTATAAGTGGGTAATCAAACGAGGTCCTCTTGCAATTCATGTAGTACTGCAAATTTGGTAATTTTAAGTCTACTAAACATACAAATTACATATTACCCATTAAGTTAAATACTTAGTATATGATTATATTACGAGTTAAGTATGTTTTTAGTCTTTAAATTTATATATATGTGAAATTGGAATTCATCTATGTATCAAACTTTGATATTAAAAATAAATGGACATAGTCATTTCAATCCAATAATGTTAACTTTTTTTTAAGTGTCAAATGATGTTTTAGGCTAACATTTGAGTTGTTTACACTATTTAACACATTTCATCTCAAATGCCAACTTGGAACATCGTTTAACCCGTAAAAAAATCATTGGGTTAGAAGGACTATATTCATTCATTTTTAAATTTTGGGGACCAGAATGTGTCAATGTTTGGGACATAGAGAAATTCCAATTTCATATCCAAGTTTAAGGGCTAAAAATATTTTAAACCCTTATATTTCATATCTCATATATATATATATAAAATTCAAAACATAAACACAAAGATTTTTTATGTGTTACTTTACAAGTTCCACACAATATATAATAACTTACTCTTTCTAAGAGATTAATATTAATAAATTCTTTTAGCTTTACATGTTAAGGTAAGGATTTTTGCGATAAGGTATAAGTAGGTAATCAAATGAGATCATCTTGCAATTCATGTAATGTAAGATCTAGGAAATAGCTAAAAAAGTGGAAGTACATTTTATAAATGACATTCAATTATCTTTGATTAACTCAAACTTAATCTTTTTATCATCTAGTGATTTGTTAACCTTGTAGAGCAATCAGATGATCTCATCTTGATTTGTCTAATAGTTATCATACTCTTTTAATGCATGCTTTAACCTTACTCATCTACTCTACCTTCGACAGTAAAGCAAGGGCGAAACAACAACCCAGTAATATCATGTTGATTTGTTGGTCAATTTGATTTATGAAGGCATTTTTATAAATTAGAATTGAACCTAATTTTCAGCAACAAACAATTTAACCCCCTCCCCCTCCCCCTTTTTGGCTAAGAAAGTTCTTTAAAACTTACAACTGATATCAAGAGCGAGTTCTTGAAAGATATTCATGTTTGATTTTAAAACAATTTCGAAATGGCTGAAAACGAACTCCCTTTTGTAGAAGGTGCTTCTATACATAGGCCTCCTATGTTTACAAGTGTTAACTGTCAATTTTGAAAAATTCGTATTAAAATTTTCATTATATCAATTGACCAAGGAATTTGGAATGCAATGATGAATGAACCATTCATTCCTAAGTATAATATTAAGGATAAGTGTAACATCCCGAGTCGGATATTACTAATTTAAATAATAAAATTAAGAAATAGGATAAAAACCTCATTCATTATACTTCACTTCCCAAAAACATGGGAAATTTTAAAACATTTATTACATCGGAAGTTATCCAAAAATCCTTAATTTATGAAACTCCAATACAAAATGCAATTTCACAAATCGGTAAAACATTGTTTACAAAGTTCATAAAAACAATAATGATAAAACTCCAGTAAAAGCTTTTCCCAGCTAACCTTCTCTTTGATGCTATGCCTCACCAACACCACTTGCAACATCATCTGCTCTCGTATAACGCATTACACGATCATCGCCAAACACAAGCAAATAGGGTGAGCTCATAAACAGTTAACATTTAAGTTAATAAAAATCAAGATACACCTATCTATTTTATTCTAGTTAATTCTTAGCCAAGACCTTAATTTCCCAAGGTTTTTCAACCTTCAATTCACACAAATAATTGACCATGTACTCAGGATATATGATGCTCCCACGAACTTGCCCGCTCGTGGTCTTGCCTCTACGAACCTTCCTGCTCATAGTCTTGCCTCTATGAACCTTCCCGGATGTAGTCCAACTTTACGGACCTCCCCACCCGTAGCCCAACACACGTGATCCACCAGCTACGAACCTACTCGCTCGTAGCATCTCTCAAGTGTAAGCACAAAACATACGAACCTATCCGCTCATGGCACATTGTCTCTTGATCTAAGTCACACATCACAGCATGATAACCAAAATAAGAAAAGTACATTGCACCACACAAGGTATATACTCAATTTGGTCTTAGGGATTTCAATGCTTCCACGAACCTGCCCGTTCGTGGTCTAATTCTACGGACCTCCCCACCTGTAGTCCCACACTATGAACTTGTCCGCTCGTAGTCCAACATGCGTGAACACCTACTATGAACCTCCCCGCTCATAGCAGCCTCAAGTGTGAGCACGGAACATACGAACCTCCCCGCTTGTATCCCCATACAAGAGTACAACAGATATGGACCTCCCCGCCCGTATCCATCACACATCTCACATCTCCGTTACAAACCTCCCTGCTCTTAACTAATCTAGCATATCCCTGACTAAGCCTTCAAGATCGTCCATGCAAATTCATCTACAACGAACCCCTGCCCTTGCACTATCGCCTGGCGTTGCCTTAATGCTGCCAAGCGAAAATGTGATCCAGCCTGCCTAGCGGTAATCCCTTGCCACCAAGCGCCACTCGTCTAGTGACCCCACTATTTGTGGCTTATCGCCTAGCGGAAGCATATTCGCTGCCAAGCGCCATACCAGTAATTCAGATTCTACTGGTTTAGGCATGACAACATGAGTTCTGGCACAACCAAGCATTGAATTCATACATCTAGCACACCAATTTCATTTGATTCCAGTTCCCATACTACAAAATTCCTCATAACATTTTCCTAAGTACCAATCAACATAAACACTCAAGCATTTCATCATGAAAGTAAGCATCACTTTAATGTTACTAAAAAGGTACACCATAACATGAATATTTATATCAACAGTCTCAAGCATACAAATGATAAGGTGATATTAACAGAACCTATTTTTTTCCTTCCTTTCACAACTTAATTTAAGTCAAGTTTCATTTAATTCCAACTCCTACCCATGCAACGACACACACCAAATTGAACACTTAAGCATCATACAATCATACCAATTTTCGTACTAAAAACCATTCCCCAATGACCTTAATGTCAGTTTGCCCCAGAACTAGCCCAAAAGGCTACTGGTAAAACTTTCATCGCTTGGCGGCAACACCTGTATCGCCAGGCGGTGCATAAGTTTTTTGGGAATTCTAGAATTCCCTAGCACCTGATTACGATCCTAACCTTCCAATACATAATTAAATCATCCAGTTGCACCTACTTTACATATAATCATGTTTCCAGCAAACACATGCGCTCAATTCACCTATACATTTATTAAATAGCCAAAGTAATAAACTGTACAACACACGTTGCATCCAACCCCAAATTCTGATAAAACCCCCCATGTTCATGAAAGCCCCAAATCATATAATTATCACGAATAGGGAAACATCCTTAATCAATTAGACATCCAATGCAAATCTTCACCGTTCAAAGTGAATAATAACATGTTATAAATCTCCTGTCAAAATTTCACCTAAATTGGACGGTTAGCGAATCGGAAACCCCGGTTTTACGAAAACTGCGCAAACTAGAAAAATTTGTGGCACCTAGTGCCCAGAAATCAAGAGCCTGGTTAATGGCAGTATAAAACCAGTGCCCGGCGATTCCTGTTGTGCAAAAAGTATGAGAAATAACAATTTTGCACAATGTTTGCGTCGCCTGGTGGAGTCACCCTTGCCGCCAGGTGGTTCATCACAAAAACCTATAAAATAACACATAATTCATGCATCGCCTAGCGGACCTTCAATGCCGCCAGGCAGTTTTTGGAAAAATTCCAGAAATGTGAAAACAACGAAGGTTTTGATCATACCAAGGCACCACATGCACGCATTATACTACACAAACATCATAAAACAATTATATACATAAAAGAGCTCCCCTAACCTAGTAATCTTTGCCAAATTTTGAAATTGCTTGAGTTCTCCTTGCTCACGATCCTTCCAGCCATTGTCTCCTCTCCAAGTTCTCTCTAAGCTCTTAATACTCTCTCTACTTAGCCCAAAACACACTCTCCTTAACTATACTTAATTGTTCATAAAAACGAAAATGGCATTAAGATACTCGTTAATGGCCATCAAATTCCATTAACAGTTGATTAACTCAGCCCTTCCAATTGCTCTATGCGACGACTAAGGTTTCTGACCTTTCTCATCCATGCAAAAAATGATTTTTAGCAAAAAGGAAGCTTAGTTCATGTCTACCAAAGTTCGAACACACAACTAATAAATCCCAAAGCAATTGTACAACCAATTCAACCAACTCATGTTTCATGATAATTTCTATAAGTCTAGGATTATATTACCACTCCTCATGATCAAGCATATTATTAATAAAAAAAATAATCAATTAAATTACATACATATGGCATACACAAGACTTGAACTCAAGTCCTTTAATAATAACCAAGTACTCTCAACCATTTAAGATAGTACTTTTCCATGTCAAAAAAGCTAGCATAAATTTCTATAAAGGCTCCCATTATCCTCATTTATTAATTAATTATTTATTTAATTAATTAAATTCCTCAGGTCTTACAATAAACAAGTTGAAGCCTTGGAACCTCTGGACAAAAGATGAGAATAAGAAAGCTCCATATGATTGTGCAACCAAGAACATCCTAACATCTGCATAGAATATAGATGAATTTTTCAAAATTTCTCAATGCAATAGTGCAAAGGATATGTGGGATGTACTTGAAGTCACACATGAAGGAACCAATGATGTGAAAAGGGTATGAAGCATGCATTTACTCAAGAGTATGAGTTGTTCAAGATGCAGCAAGGTGAATCCATAGATGAAGTTTAGAAAAGGCTCACACACATTGTCAACCATCTCATAGGCTTGGGAAAGGAATTTGACAAAGAGGAGCTAAACATCAAGGTCTTAAAGTGTCTTGTTACATGTTGATTTGTTGGTCAATCTAATTTAAAGTAAAGGCTTTTTATAAATTCGAATTGAACCTAATTTTCAACCAAAACCAACTCAGCCCCTCCTTCTTGGCTAAGAAAGTTGTTTAAAACATACAATAACCACAACAAAGCTCACTTTCTAGTTAACCTTAAAACAACTATTTGACCAACAAATAGTCAAAACCATAGAAAAACACATTATCATTATTACCTTACCATTAGTTCAACCCCCTAAATCAAGCACCTCAACCACAAACATAACCTTACTTTTACCACAACTTGCCCAACCACAAACACAGATTGTCCTAGCCAAACCAAAATTTGTAATTAAAAGAAAACCAATTACATGACTTTTGTACATAGCAGAAGAAGCTAGTACATATATTGAACCATATAGACCACTCTCACACATATACTCATCCTCTATAACCATTGTACATTTGCATGGTCATTACAAAAGTCCACAAACTTTAAACCCTCATCAGACTACAAGAAAATACCCAATAATGTAATTTAAATAATTAAGCATAATTCAAGAAGGGTAATTTAATATGCAAGAAGGGTAAGCTAACTTAAATAAATAGAAATCATGCAATTTAATAATTAAGCATAATTCAAGGTTTATCATATTTATCAGAATTGTTCAAATCGCCACAATCATAACACGCAATCACAATTCTATACTCGATATCCGGATTATGTAAGTGACATTGGAGCTCTTGGTGGCTTGCACCTATGACGATTTCCAAACTCTGCAGAGTTTTGGGCACAAGGGGTATTCACCCAACCACTCCCAGGTAAGTC
>Ga0209389_1005131_pt1 | contig 11079 bp, 6 predicted proteins | sample CowpearedBW_FD_187526 | JGI IMG/M metagenome (GOLD analysis project Ga0209389, IMG submission 187526) | Root nodule microbial communities of legume samples collected from California, USA - Cow pea red BW (SPAdes) (version 2) | ecosystem: Host-associated > Plants > Roots > Nodule | place: USA... | reverse complement strand
ATTCATACAAAAAAAAAAAAATAGATCTTTCTGATTGTTCAGTTTGAATACACATCTCAAATCAAATGACAACAGCTTGTGCAATGTTCAGGATTTAGGTCTCTCTCTAATGCAGATTTCCTAATCAAATTTTTAAAGTACAATGAAATCACAAATTATGTCACATTACAATACACCACATGGTTGTAGTTACATCACACAGAAGTAAGGTTACTTGTATTAGCATTAATTTCAGTTCAGGGTATCTACGTTTTTGCTTAACTCCTCCAACTTCTTCATCCTCAATTTCTCACTTTCAGTCACCAGCTATCCCAACATTCATGGAACAAACAGACAAAAAAGACAAGTTAGGGTACAAATTTAGAAAGTTTTGCACACACTCAAATCATAAAAGAAATTCTTACCTCCATTAGTTTACTAACAAGTTGAGCTTTTTCCTTGTTTTTCTCATTGAAAGCATCAAGGGCTTCCTTATACTCTCTTTCCTGTGACCCAAAAAAAAAGAAGAGAAAAACAAGAAAGAAAAATCAATTTAATTTTTTTTTTAAGTTTTAAATTTAGACACGAAATTAGAATTTGTTCTGTTTCAAATTTTAATACATTTTAGTCAAAACTTAAAAAATGAATGAATAGAGTCCTTCTAACTTCATGATAATAATTTGTATTACATATTAGACGGTGTTTCAAATTGACATTCGAACTAAAACATGTTAATAGTATAAACAATTCAAATGTCACTCTGAAACATCATTTAACATGTAAAAAGAATTTAATGACATTTGATTAAAATGACCGTATCCATGACTAAAATGTATGGAAGTTTGGATAGAAACAAATTTCAATTTCACGATCAGGGAATTTAACCCCGGTTTATGTAATACTTAACTAATTTTCTTCTTATCTCTCAAACCATTTTTGAAAGTAAAGTAGTATCAACAACGGTGAGTTATGATGGGTTTGTGGTTCATATTTCCCTTCAACCCTTTTCTTTATTTCATTTTTCTAGGCACAATGATGCAAAAGAAGCAGCATGAGGAATTTGCAATCTCCCATTGAACCAAATAGATCATTTTCTACATGGACATTTGAACACAATTATTAATAATGAACAGCTTAACCACTAAACAATCATGTCCACTTTGCCTCCCAGTTGATGAGACAACATGGGGCCAAGAAAGCAAGCATGGCTAATTGATTAAATTCCATTCAGTGCTCAAGTGTTTGTATCAAAAGCTGTGTAAGTAAACCAGATAGGCATCACTTAAGAATCGATTTTAGAAATGTCAAAAGCAAACAACTGGTGAACAGTTGGAAAACTTCACCTTTCTCTGGCAGGTTTGGCCCAGTGGCTTTAACTCTTTGTTCACACTGTCTATCTTCTTTCTAACCATTGCAACTTCCTTCCTCAATGGATCTGTCAGACCCTCAAGCTCCTACAACATCACATTCAGTTTTTCAAGCATTTACTATTCAACACCGGTGACATGTAAGTACTTGTCCAAGAACAAGGAAAAATAACCCAGATAGGTCCATTGAAGTAAGAGATTTATCGGATAGATAGAATACCAATGAAATTTCAGTCAAACCACGTAGAAGAATAATATCACACTTAACTCGATATGAGTTTACGAATATTCATCTTTGTATAATATTCTACTTTCTCAGTTTTATCCGATGTGTGACTCAGAACATACATGCATAACACCCGAAATTACTAGTTTCTTATCATTATCATTTATTGGTTGAAGATTTAATGAGAGAATTAAAAGGAAACAAACTTTCTGATCAGATTACTATCTTTTTCCCATACCTGGCGTGTTTGGGAAGAGAAGTAAGAAATCAGGTATGAGAGGTAGAAACTATTTGGAATGTGGAATCAAACACGCTGTATATTGATTTATATGTAAAAAAATGAAAGAATAGAAAACAAATAAAGCATGAAAGCTTAGAGATAAGCCAAATGCAACATCAAAGGGAAAGAATCAGCATTGTGACACTTACTTCTCTAATCTCAGCCAAGCGTTTTGTTTCCTCCTCTACTCGACCCAGATAAGCATGAACCTTATCCCTCACCTCCATTTTCTTCCTTTCAATTTCTTCTTCCTTTGCTCTGAACATTGCCAAAGCTGATCTTGACATCTCCTCTTCCTTGTCATCTCTCATTGGACTCTGGTTCACGCTAATCATCCCTGAATTCCTCACACGCAGCACATTTGTTTGTTGTTGGTGTTGTTCATATGACTGTTTTGGTGTTGCCATTATTGCACCACAATTGATAACACTCTTTTTCTCTCCCAGGCCTGTTATCTCCCGTTTTCTTTCTCTCTGTTCTTTTTCTCTTTTTCTTGGAATGATGGTTCTACTTTCTCCTAAGGTGCTTATAAACAGGACTGGCTTTAAGGGTGTGAGACTAAGCAGTTTGTGTTGTTAACAAACCATAGAATAAGCCCAAATGACAGATATGACTGTTAAAAGCTATGAAGTTAACAGTGGATTTATCTTCTGTAAACAAATACTTGGTGTTTTTCCTGCCAACTTTACTCACAAGCCAACTTGATTATATGGCACCATCAAAGTTATAGTATTTGGATTTGGAAGGTGTTATACGTGGAGAGTATAAATGTTAAATCTTTGACTACACTTCTCCTTTTATTATTCTCTGAAAACTTAGTGAAGAATCTTTATGAGAGTGCTTTGGTTAGGTAGCAATTTTCTTAAGTTGGTATATTGGCATATTCAGCTAACGACTGTTTCTCAACATGGCATCAATAGTTTATGTATGGACCAAAAAATTTACACAGACGCGTGTATATATGTAGTTATATACCTGCTTCCCCAAGGTAACTTGGAGGATCATATCATCTTTTTACCACTTTTAATATGGCAAATATTTTTAGATCTTTTAAGGTAGCATATATAGGTATTTTTCTTGAGAGGTTTCTAAGGAGCATTGGTAATTATATAAGTGCTTTCTTTAAGATAGAAAAGTGCTTGGACCATAAGTTTTGGTTGAGGAGTGAACAGAAAGGGCCACCTACTGCTACATAAAGCATGAATGTGGGAGAGCCTTAGGAAGCAAGACAGAGTAGGAGAACTGGCAGTACCCAGTTGCCTTTATAGAAAATTATTACCCATATGGATGACCAGCCCAAAAATGCATTTTCTGAAGCAGAAAGTCACATACTCACACAGCTTGGCACTGTAAGAAAGGAGCTTCCACCTTATGTTCTAAATAATTGCTCACTCACATTACACTGGGCCAAGCACCGTTGAAAGTGAAAACACAAGCATTATCTTAGAATCTTATTTCAATTTGAAGATGATATTTTTCCTGGATGTGACCACCTTTTAGATTGAGTTAATATACGAAGGAATCTGAGATTGTTTAAAATTTCTTCTACAAACGCTTATAACAAGAATGATTTAAGTAGGGACAAGTACACACGAGTAAAGTAAATACATGAAAGAGTGGATGGTGAATACTTTCCAGGCTGACTTGTGATCCTTCATTATTAGTTAGTGTTCGTCATAGTTTTTTTTTTCTTCTTTTGTTACATCATCATTGGTTAGTATGTTGAATAGCCAATTAGGATATTTCCTCGAGTTAATCATGCACTTGTATTGTTCCTGATGTATACTCAGAAGCCAGAAAAGCTTAAAAGTCAATCCAACTCTGTCAAGCGTGGTGTATGCATTCAAAGATCTGCAAACTTTCTGCTGACTTATTGGAGGCATTTGAATGTTGTATGCCCCACAGACCAACCACCAAAAAATTATAGTCTCCAGCTTAGTGGTTTGTTGTTGTGCTCTTGTTTGTGGGTTTTGACCGTCCATGAACTTCTTAGTATCTGAATTTTGATCAGCAGCATTGAATATCTGAGCTCTATAACTTCTGCGACTAAGAGAGCAGTACCTACTGGCTGTGGTACGTCATGTCGAGCTTTGAATTGCATAGGCCCACCGTATCACATTGCCACTGAATCTATCCTGCAAAAGATTTTTGCTTTGTCTGCTAATAATAAGATTTGTTTGCTGCTTGTGTAACGCACTCTTTTGGTACGTGATCAAACAAAATCTCGAGGAGGACAGCACGCGCGGGACTTGTACCAATAAATTTTCAACTAAGGGGCAAGTCTGTGTTTACATTCACACACTAAAATATGCTTTGATCTCATTGTGAAGCAGATCGCTTCCTTCTTCAATGACAAAGATGCTGCTGCTCAACAGCGTGCTTGGACCAAGAAAATTTGCCTTTAGTGTTTTGTGCCTCCGTTTTGGGCGGAGAATACTCGCACCCAACCACGTCATACAAACTTCGAACCTTGAAAGTATCCGAGTTTCTCGGTGTAGGCTGAATATTAAACCAAAAATGGTGATAACTTGGGGCTGATTGAAGGAGGCGATAAGCAAATATTTTCAAAGATTTCCAAACCAAAATATTAGACAAGAAAAAGTTACGGAATAGCTCAGCTGGGTCCTAGCCCGATGCAGTACCTCCTCAACATTTTTCAAGTAATAAAAATATATAAACAATCCAGTTTCATATTTAATAGTTTGATGTATTGAATCAAGATTCTAATGATAGCGTGTTTTATTTTCAGTAAGACTTTTCTACATCATGATACGAGAAAAACCTAAGAACAAATTTTCTTACCCAAACCATGGTTGGGGGTAGAGACCTCTCCAATATAAAACCAAATATGTATTATAAATTCAAATGCTATAGAGTTTCAATCGGCACTTGGATCCACCTTAGACCATTTCACAGGTTCCTACCACCACCTATAGCTTGAGGCCAACTACTCGCCAAGTAATTCCACTGGACCACACATCAAACACATCATAGAGAAACAATTGAAATGCTTAACGACGCATAAGGAAAACCGTTGAGCTTGTCTAACGCATGCAAAACAAGGGGCAAAGCATAAACCAGAATCTGAAACCAGCAGTCGGAGCCAATTCAACCAATTTGATTTTATAGAACATACAATGAACAACTTCCATTATAAAGTTATAAACCCCAATGGCAGTCAAAATCTGCAACTAAGAAATTTTATTAAGAGAACAAACATAAATGCAAAGAAAACCAGTGGTCTATATTAAGGAGGCTATGGTTGTTTTATGTGGCAAATCGCCCACCTCCTCAATTCAAAATTCCAAGGTCATTCTTTCTTTCCAATTCCATGCGACATGTTATAGATCCCTCGTCCCTGGACACAATGCATAACACAGTGTCGATATAATATGATTCGAAACAAATGGAGAATTGGAGACATACTGATAATAAAAACAACAGAGACAAGTAAAAAGACCACATTACAATTAAACTTACAATCAGATAAAGTGATGTTGCAGCCAAAGCCAGAGGTATGGCCACAGATGTAACCTTATCCATGGGTCCCTTCAAGTAGGTATGCTTGGGGATATTCTGGAAATATTTTTGCTTCTCAAAAAGCTTTTCACGTGGTCTAAATGGTGCTTCCGACATCCTGCATACCAAAGCCAAGGATTATCTAATTTTTTCCCAACTATCTAAAATAAGAAGAAAACATGGCATGAAATGAATTGAAACAAAAACAGAACTTGAAGGACGCTCTCCCCCGCTTTTGTCACCATCACAAACACAGCAGATAGAGAGAACTATTTGAAGCCTTTAACTAATTCCAATTTATGCATCAAACCAAGCAGGAGAGAAACAAAAGATAAAAAAGGAACAATGCAATAAATATATAAAACACCATACAACCAAAAACTCGAATATCAAATAAAGCGGGGATTTTCAGGTGAACAAGAAGATACAAAAGCTATATAGCAATACTCCGGTGCAGACAATTTTCAATTTCATCAGATAATATCTAAGATGTCACATTAGAAACAGCTCTACATATACAACGAAACAGCTTTCCAAACTCCAGTGAGTAACAAACTATATCTTGCTATATTATCCTCACCACTTCAAAGTCTCTTGACCAAATACCATTGTATACTATATAAATTGTAGCAGGAGCAACTGTTCATGCTTGTGGACCAAACACACTGCCCCGAATTTTCGTAAATTGAATGATTGACCATTCAAAAAGTGCAAGTATGAGGTTATGGATGTGCAGGAGTAGTTACTGGGGGTGGTGGTGGCTTTAATTATAAACGATTCGTCGATTATTCAAGCAACGAGTACTATATACGTGCCAAAAGAACATTATGGAATTCACATCACCAAATGCTTGCCACTACTACCTGGGAGCAAAGGTATGCCAAACCCTAATATTATTTTGCACCACTTGAAGTTAACTTCACAGTTTCATAATTCAACGGAACACTAAATGAATAACCCCCCCACACGTAACAGATGAAAAACAAAATTGAAGCATCAATTTGACCAATAACCAGAAAATAGGGAAAACAACAAACTATCCGGATTTAATCGAGAAGACAAAATCGAATGCAGCAATAGATTGAGCAATGATAAAAACCAGATTCGTGGATAATGCACACTGTTTGGAAAGGATCATAACAGAGGAATTTGGAAAAATTGATTTAATTAGAGTAAAATAACAAAAACAAAATGGAAGACGAGATCTGGGAGAAGAGCGTGGCCAAATCGTGAAGTGAGTGACGAATAGAGTAGGGCTTTAGCAGCTTACTTTGAATAGAGGCGATAGGTTTCTCTAACGATTGTGAGATTTGCGACGAAGAAGAATGACGAACCAGCTCTGTGATAATCTAGGGCCTTTTCGATTGGGGGAAGATGAACGACTTTTATAGGTGCTCCGTTTGTCTCTCTATTGACCCGGTCTGAACCGAAGTTTGTGTTCCCTAACAATTATTTTAAGGATTAAAGTAAAGTTAATTATAAAAAAATGAAAAAAAAAATTCTTCCTATCACCGAAAATGGAAATCATATAATTTTCAATAAAAAAGTTTTTAACAATTAAAATGACTTGTTTGAATGGAAACCATTCATCAATATTTATGTCAACAATTATTCTCATATTATTTGCTTTTTATTTTTAGCTAACGATTTTATTGTCAATTTAACAAAGAAACCATAGTAACACATTTTAACCAAAAAAAAAAATTAACTAAGAGGTTTAGAAAGAGTGGAAAGAAATTGAGAAAAACACAATAATATATATTAAGAAAAAAAAGTTATTTATTTATTACTTTAATTTAGTGTTCCTGTTTCGCGGCTTACGCATGAGATCTTTGTTCCGGTGCGGCGCAGCGCAGCTTCATGCATGCACAATCACCATGTCCACTTCAATCCTCTCAGGTCTCAAACCCATTTCCGTTAACACCCTCCTCAACCAAGGAGCCCTCAAACCCGCTTTTGAATCCTTAACACTCCTTTCCTCTCACCCACTCACGCCCCCCTCGCGTCTCGAACACGCGCATTCTCTCCTCCTTGACTTCTGCACCACTGAGAAAGCCCTCCCACAAGGTCAACAGTTGCATGCCCGTTTGCTAAAGTCTCATGTCTCGGCGTTTCTAGCCACCAAGCTCGTCCACATGTACGGAAAATGTGGCTCTTTGAGCGATGCACTCAAAGTGTTCGACGGAATAACTGAAAGAACTATTTTTACCTGGAATGCCATGCTGGGTGCGTTTGTGTCAAGCGGTAAATACCTCGAAGCAATTGAGTTGTACAGAGAGATGAGAGTCCGTGGAGTGGCGCTAGATGCTTGTACTTTTCCCTCTGTACTTAAAGCGTGTGGTGCTCTTGGTGCAACTCGCTCGGGGGCTGAAATCCATGGTGTGGCTGTTAAGTGTGGATATGGTGAATTTGTGTTTGTGTGTAATGCGCTTATAAGTATGTATGCCAAGTGCGGTGATCTTGATGGGGCCAGGGTGCTGTTTGATGGGATTATGATGGAGAAAGAGGACGCTGTTTCTTGGAATTCTATTATTTCGGCACATGTAGCAGGAGGGAAATGTTTGCAGGCATTGTCGCTTTTTAGAAGAATGCAGGAGGTTGGTGTCGAGAGCAATACATATACTTTTGTTGCAGCTCTTCAAGGTTGTGAGGATCCCTCGTTTGTTAAACTGGGTATGGAGATTCATGGTGCTGTGCTGAAATCTAACCATTTTGTTGATATCTATGTTGCCAATGCTTTGATTGCCATGTATGCAAAGAGTGGCCGTATGGAGGATGCTGTGAGAGTTTTTGAAAGTATGCTTTGCAGGGATTGTGTATCTTGGAATACATTGCTCTCCGGTTTGGTTCAAAATGAGCTCTGTAGTGATGCTCTAAATTACTTTCGGGATATGCAGGGTTCTGGCCTGAAGTTTGATCAGGTGTCAGTGTTAAACTTGATTGCGGCCTCTGGCCGATTGGGAAATTTATTGAAAGGGAAGGAAGTCCATGCCTATGTAATAAGAAATGGAATGGATTCCAATATGCAGATTGGGAACACCGTTATAGATATGTATGCTAAGTGTTGCTGTGTGAAATATATGGGTCATGCTTTTGAATGTATGCCTGAAAAGGATTTGATTTCTTGGACAACTGTTATTGCCGGTTATGCACAGAATGAATGCCATCTGGAAGCAATGAACTTGTTCCGGATGGTTCAGGTGGGTGGGATGCATGTTGATCCCATGATGGTTGGAAGTATTTTGCAGGCTTGTAGCGAGTTGAAATCTAAAAACTTTGTCAGAGAGATTCATGGTTATGTTTTGAAAAGAGATTTAGCTGATACAGTACTACAAAATGCCATTGTCAATGTATACGGAGAGGTTGGGCATATAGATTATGCAAGACGTGTATTTGAATCAATTAAATCCAAAGATATTGTGTCTTGGACAAGTATGATTTCCTGCTTTATTCATAATGGTCTTCCAGTGGAGGCTCTTGAACTTTTCTACACTTTAAACCAATTTAAAATTCATCCCGATTCTGTAGCTCTCATTAGTGCACTTTCTGCCACTGCTAGTTTATCTTCATTGAAGAAAGGGAAGGAGATTCATGGGTTTCTAATTAGAAAAGGTTTTTTCTTGGAGGGACCAATCGCTAGCTCCCTAGTGGATACGTATGCTCACTGTGGGAATGTGGAAAACTCAAGAAAGATATTTAATTCTGTAAAAAAGAGAGATCTAATTTTATGGACTTCCATGATTAATGCAAATGGAATGCATGGATGTGGAAGTAAGGCCATTGCTTTATTCAAGGAAATGACCGATGAAAATGTTATTCCTGATCATATAACCTTTTTGGCTTTGTTATATGCATGCAGCCATTCAGGGTTGATGGATGAAGGCAAGAGGGTTTTCGATATTATGAAATATGAATATAAACTGGAACCCTGGCCAGAGCATTATGCTTGTATGGTTGATCTCCTCAGCCGTTCCAACTCCCTTGAAGAGGCTCATCGTTTTGTGAGAAACATGCCAATCAAACCTACTTCTGAAATCTGGTGTGCTCTTCTCAGCGCTTCCCGCATTCATTCTAATAAAGAACTGGGAGAGCTTGCAGCAAAGAAGCTCTTGCAATCGGATACAGAGAATTCAGGAAAATATGTATTGATATCAAATATCTTCGCAGCATATGGAAGATGGAATGAAGTTGAAGAAGTGAGGTTGAGAATGAAGGGAAACGGCATGAAGAAGACACCAGGATGTAGTTGGATTGAGGTTGAGAATAAGATTCACACCTTCGTGGCAAGGGACAAGTTTCATCCAAAGTCTGATGATATTTGTCTAAAACTATCTCAGTTTACAAAACTTCTGGAAAAAGAAGGCTATAGGGCTCAGACGAAGTTTGTGTTCCATAATGTCAGTGAAGAAGAGAAAATGCAGATGTTATATAGACATAGTGAAAGGTTGGCACTTAGTTATGGTTTGCTTGTTACACCAAACGGTACTTCTATTCGAATCACAAAAAACCTTCGAATTTGTGATGATTGTCATACATTCTTTAAGATAGCATCAAAAGTCTCCCAACGGACCCTTGTTGTAAGGGATGCCAATAGGTTCCATCATTTTGAAAGAGGAATTTGTTCATGTAGAGATTTCTGGTGAATACTTGATAATATGAAAATATATTATAGCACACTTCTCTGGTTCCTTCTGTTGCTGCCGGTCACTAAAATTTCTCCTTCAGAGTTTTACCTCCGAATCGAACAGTTGTTGAATCTATTGAGCAACATTATTTTCCAAAGGGTAAAGTGTTGGTTTTCTGAACATCGTTTTCTGAACCAGAAATTTGTGGGTTATCTTGGACCGTTTGATTTAGTGATTCTCAATCTTCAACCTAATAATTGAATGTTTTTAATAAAAAAATTAACACTGGAATTTAAATGCGAAAATATCTCAATATAAACACAATTAAAAATGTATTAAGAATCATTCTTTAAGACTACTACTTGTAAAATGTATTGAAAATAATTAAGGGAATTAATACTTCAAATTACTATGATCATATCTCATAAATAACATTTCATCAAACTTTAATTTAATCATAAAATTACCTTTTCAGTCAATACAGTTCATGGCTGGTAAGAAAGAAAAATGCTTATGATATTTTTATTTGTTTCTGTAAATGATAAAATTATATAGATAGATATATTAAATGAGTAAAGTCAGATGCATTAACTCATGGCATTTCAATCATACAATAGAAGAAATGGAAAAAACTACTTTTTCTTTATATAGAAACATAGTCCTCCACAAAAAAAAACTTAAATTATAAAATAAGTAGTTAGTTATGTTATGAGATTGATATAAACGCAGTAAGATTTCTCAAATTTACCGTGCAACGATAGCTAACAATATGCTCTTATATGATATAATTTTGAATTAAAATATGTACTAATACTATCCTTTAGTTTGAATCAGAATAAATACTTGTTTTTTTTATTTAAAAATTTCAAAGCATAAAAATTATAGATATCATATTTTCTTATATATATAATTATGCACTAAATTATATACTAGTATCGGATTTCATAAGAATATGTTTTTGTATCATTAATTTGATTCATAAAAATCACAGCATTTATAATTTTTTAATCAGAATCACTAATCAATTTGATTATGAACATATATATATATATATATATATATATATATATTGTTTTCTTTAAA
>Ga0209389_1005130_pt1 | contig 11080 bp, 7 predicted proteins | sample CowpearedBW_FD_187526 | JGI IMG/M metagenome (GOLD analysis project Ga0209389, IMG submission 187526) | Root nodule microbial communities of legume samples collected from California, USA - Cow pea red BW (SPAdes) (version 2) | ecosystem: Host-associated > Plants > Roots > Nodule | place: USA... | reverse complement strand
ATATATATATATATATATATATATATATATATAAACTATTATTTTTTATTATGATTCAGTAGGTATATATATTTAAAATGACTAAACGTAGAAAGGGGGAAGAAATAATAAAATATGAGAAAAATACATAAACAAAAAAAAAAATTGTTAAAGGAATGTGTATTCTCCGGTTAAATTAATAAGCCTTATTTAGGAATTCAATTGCAACCATGTGACTTTTGATCTTATAAAAAAATGTGCTATTGTTATGATCTTTGGTTTGACCGAAGATGATAGCACAATTGGGGCTAATTGATTAATTTTTTTATGCTTTTTTTGTGTGTTTTAATACATGCTAAAATTATGATTTAGACTTAATATTCATTCAATTTTTTTCAATTTTAAGTTTTTAAAATAAACTTAATTTTTTTATCTTAAAAAATATCTGCGTGTCAAATCAATATCATATTACATGTCATGGTCAATTTTCTCTATTCAATTTGGTCTTGATATTCATTATTCTTTTAATTGGTCCCTTTTTTTTTCTTAAATTGAATAATTTTGTTTTTCTCCAAATTGAAACCAAGTTTAATTTTTAAACCCTACACATAATATAAATAATATAACTTATTAGTATAATGTTTATGTGATTTTTAATACTTCATGAGATTTTTAACCTCTTAAATTTTGAAACTAGTGGTGTTATTTTAAAATTTTCGTTCCATTTTTAAACCTTCTCTAACCCTAAAAAGAATATTTAATAAAAATGTGAATTTTGAAAAATATCAATATAACATTTATATAAAATTTAAATTTGGTCTCAATCTAGAGTAGGAAAAAATTTATTTGTGATATTTCAATTTTGTTTTTGTCAGTTTTAGTTGGTTGATTTTAATTTCAGTCGGTTGAATGTATCAGTTATCTGTTTTTATTCTCTATTTCAGTTTCCTATTGGTTGTATCATGTTCTATTATCAATGAAATGTTATCCTCTATTTGTTTTCTTAATGCATTACTCCTATTTTATGAATCCAAAGGGGGAGAAAAATTGAAATTGATCAAATTGGAACTTAAATGGAATTGAACCCATATTATTGATAAGGGAGCATTCGCATTTGTGTGTGCTTGATATCCTATATGTACTGCTTTTGGAAACACTTTACCAACTCAATGGTATCCAACCAAATTGAAGCAACTTGCAATGGAGGTTAGAGGTTGGCTTCATCAAAACATGGGGAGAATGTTGACATAAGTAGCTTGGATGATTTGGTATTTTAAGATTTGATGAAACTTTGTTGAAGGTACTTGAAGCCATTGCCTTGGAACCAAGCTTACATTAATGGAGATATGGAGATTTGATGTTATTCGTGTTGATCAAGCTTCTATTTGGATCAATCATGGGGAAAACAAGCTTGAAGATAGTAATTCATATTGTAGACTATTTACCATTGATTTGATGTATATGGTCTTTGTTGTGTCTTTTAATCTGTTGAAAAAATTTTCAACAGGTTAAATGGTGTCTTTTAATCTGTTGAATGGATTTTTAACAAATTAAAAGGTTAGTTGTAGTAGTCTTCACTATGACTTATTCAATCAATTGATTTATTTTTTAGTTAACTGATTTCACTTAAATTAAGTGAAATCAACTAATTGATTTGAAAATCAACCTGTTAAATTTTGTACGATCTGCAAAAATTAATTAATTAAATAAATAAATAATTAATTAATAAATGTTGGTAGTGAGAGCCTTTATGACATTAAATGTTAATTTTTGCAATGTGGAATGGTACTAGCTCAAATGGTTGAGATTACTTGGATGTGTAGAGAGGACTTGGGTTCAAGTCCTATGTATGTCAAATTTTGTGTTATTTTGATCGTGCATTTTTAATAATATAATTGATCATGAAATAGCCATTGAATGACCATTAAGCTAAGTTTAATAGAGGGCAACAAGGGGGGCTTCAAATTTTTTATTACTCCGTAAATTTAATTTGTAATAGTCTTTTTGCATGATGTATGTATAACTATATGATTGAGCCTTGTCTGATTCTGCTTGAATTCGTAGTTTTTTGAAATTTTCCAAAAATCGCCTAACGAGCCTTCAAAGTCGTTAGGCGACTCATATTGTTCTTGTGTGTTTTTTGGGTTCCTGGGAGGAACCGCTTGGCAGTGAGCGTTGTGTTTAGGTTGTGAACTCCTATAACTATAAGTAAAATCGCATGGGAATTGATATAATCTGCAAAAAAGGGAAAACTGAGAAATGTTGGGGCTTCACAGGTGCTGGGAAATTCTTGAATTTTGCAGGATGGTATGCACTGCCTGGCAGCACGGGGTTTGCCGCCAGGTGCCAGGGCCGTGGAAGTTGCATTGCATGTCTGTGAGGTGCAGTGGAGGAGTTGGGTTCTGTTACAGTCCAAGATAGAACACGAAGAATGGATTTAGTGATACCTTCAAATAGATAATAATAAAACTAACTAATGCATGAATTAAGGTCTTGGAATTAAACTTAGGTTGATTGGGTTTGGAGACAAAGGGATGCAAGGAAGGTATAAAGGAGGATAGTTGAATTGGGACTTAAAATAAATGTTGCACAACCTAATGTGGTATTAGTCATTCTGAGATTTTGCTTGAGTTTAAGTGTGATTAAAGGATATGGGGCAGGGGTCATAGTATATGACATGATATTAATAAGTAACAAAATAATGGTTGTAATTAGCTTGGACAATATTTAATTAAACTTCTTGTGGTATCTTGTATAAGACCTGTGAAATTTAAATTATTAAATAAATAATTATTTAATAAATGTGGGTAGTATGAGCCTTTATGGCACTTAATGTGGATTGTTATGATGTGGAAAAGTACTAGCTCAAATGGTTGAGAGTACTTGGTTGTGTTGAAAGGACTTGGGTTCAAGTCCTATGTATGACAATTGTATGTTATTTAATAAGTGTATTATTTTAATGTTATGTTTGAACATGAGCAGTGATAATGTAATCCTAAAATTATAGGAATTATCACGAAACATGTATTGGTTGGATTGGTTGTGCATTGACTTTGTAATTGGGTGGTTATGTGTGTTCAAACCTTGCTAAGAACAAATTAAACCTTTTTTTGCAAAAACTTCTTTTGTCATGAATATGAAAGGGCAGAGAAACCGTAGCTATAAGAAGGAACAACCAAGGGAGCTGGGAAAGACAACCAATAATGATCATTGAATATCCATTAAGCATTTTTTTAATTAATTTCGTTTTGGTGGAGTAAAGGGTGATTAAGGGGGTAGTAACTTAGAGAGAGAACGAAATTAGAGGAGAGAGAAGGATTGCATTTTTGTGTGGGTCTTGGGTAGAGATTTTTCAGAGAATTTGTGCTGGTTTGTAGAGAGAGTTGAGGGTGGAAGCCATTGTTGGAATGGAAGCAAAGGCTAGGAGAGTTTTGGTTTAAGGACACACACCAAACTCAAAATTTGAGCAAGGAATCCAGGTAAGGGGAACTGTTCTTGCATGTTTTTATTCGTGTTTGCTAGATTGTATTTTGCTATGATTGAATGCATGAAATTCCCTTATGTTTTATGTCATTTTTCTTAGTTGCTAGGTTTCTACATAGAAACCGCCTAGCGGTCATAAGTGTGCCGCCAGGCGACGCATCTTCTCTGCCTAATTTTCTGGGTTCTGCTATGAACCGCCTAGCGTCAAAAGTGGACCTGCTAGGCGACACACGATGATTGTCTCTATTGTGTTGTGTTTCTTGGATTTTTGTGATACTATGACTTTCCAGTTTGATTGCTAAGTCTATGTGAATGCGTGATGCCATCTTGTTGTTATCACTATGATGCGTGTGAATTAAATTGGGAATATAAACATGAAGAGTTCATGTTAAAGTGGATGAATGATTTATAATTAGGGAAATATGAGTCAATTATGATTTGGTTGGATTAGTGTGATGTCATTGGTTGATTATGTAGCTAGCAATGGAATGATTGTGAATTATTGGTTCGTGTAAGAATTACTGGATGTGAAGGGTAAACAAAATGGTGTCCAAAGGCATAAAAGAACCTGCGTTTTTTCCCAGGAACTAATATGTCGCCTGGTGGCATCTTATTGGCCGCTAGGCGATAGTGGTGAACATGAGTGGTTCTGAAACTGATTGGATAACTAAGAGAGAAAGATACCAGTGAATGAGTTGAAAGAGTATTATGCATGACAAGGAGATAAAGACAATTGAATAAGGGTTAGTGATGGACTAGGCAACACAGGGAATGCGATGGAGTGATTATGGTAAATAAATGTAGGGATTTGTAGTGAATACTTGGTAATGGTATAATAATCTAAAATAAGGAAATGGATAAAAGGCGGATAACTAAAGTGGAAATGTGGGTTCCTATGTTTAAGGAGTTGGGTGAATTTATGTACAATGATTGAATGATGAAAAGATCTATTACAATTTGTTAATTATAAGATTTGGTGATAAGCTGAATTTGGTTACAAAGATTGAGGTAAGAAATTGGTTTTGTTATGAGTCTTAGGTAGCCTATTGTGGTGGTTGTTTTCCCAATTTCAGTTTAGAGTTAAGTTTCATTGGAGGAATAAAATGGGTGTGTAATCGAGACTGAATCCTAGATGTTAGTATGATATTAAGAATCAGGTACCGTGAATTGGAGGTGCGTATTGCATAAGATAAAGGGTAAAGGGAATGTGTTAGGGTGCTAAAGCAATAATGAAATCCCAATTTCTGGTGTAGCGCGTAGCAGCGCAAGAAAGGCCGCCAGGCGATAGGACTAGTAGGGGTGTCCCTGCAACGTGTGGGCCTGGCCGTAAGGTGTGACCCAGGCGATAGACCCTGAAATAGTGGGTTTGGGAGAGGTTTGGCACCTGGCGATAATGGTGTTCTGCTAGGCGGTCTGCACAGGAATTTCACCTAGCAACGCTTAGGTTGTGCCAGGCGATAGTGTTGTAGGCATTGGCTTGCATGTGTTGCTTGTATGCAGTAATGCGAGACTTGGATCAGGAGATGTTGTGCCATGAGCAGGTAGGTTCATGGATGGTAGTGAACACATGATGATATGAGCGAGGAGGTTCATATCCTATTACTCTCGTGTGGGGATACAAGCGGGGAGGTTCGTATGTTCCGTGCTCACACTTGAGAGATGCTGCGAGCGGGGAGATTCATAGCTGATGGATCACATGTGTTGGACTACGAGAGGGGAGGTCCGTAGAGTAGGACTACGAGCGAGGAGGTTCGTAGAGGTAGGACCACGAGCAGGCAAGTTCGTATGAGTATCATAAATCCTGAGTCCATGGTCAATAATTGTATGCATTGAAGGTTGAAAAGCCTTGGGGTGTTAAGGTCTTGGCCAAGAACTAATTAGAATAAAATAGTTGGGTGTATTTTAATATTATTAACTTATGTGTTAATTATTTATGAGCTCACCCTTTCTGTTTGTGTTTGGTGATGATCGTGTGACATATCACATGAGAGCAGATGATATTCCAGGTGATGTTGTTGATGCATAGAGACGGAGAGAGGGCTAGATTGGGGGACTTTGACCTAGGGATTTTATTATGTTTCTACTATTTTGTCAGATTTTGGAACTTGTAATAACATTATTACTTTAGTTTGTTTAAATTATGGCACGTTGAATAATGTTTCAAATTTTCCCGCATTTAGGATTAATAAGATTTTGAAGTTTGATTTTTAATTATTAAATATTTATTTTGATTAAGTAATTTCCAGTAGGGACGTTACATCTTGGATTTGGTTATAGTTCACAACTAGGTAGTGGCGGGGTGAAGGTGAATTATGGGTTTTAGTGCATGATTGGATTACTTAACTTAGAGAGCTAAGTTGATAGGGAAAGGGTTAGAAATTGGGAAAAGTACTATAGGATTTAAACAAGTAATCTTGTGTGACACTTGGCAGTAAGGGGTGACCCGCCAAGCGATACCTGCCGAAATAGTGGCAATAGAGGCGCTTGGTCCCTAGTGGCACATGTCCCCCGCCAAGCAGTCTGGAAGCCAGATCTACGAAGCACCAGACAATATTGCATAGGCAGAAACTATGTTTTGATTGCTGAAGATGTGCGTGATCTACAAAGCTTTGGGGATACCTCGAAGGTCGGCTTGCTGGTGTTCCTTGAGTTGTGGCTCAGAATGTATCCCTTGAGTTGTGGCTCAGGATAGGGTTTAAGCACGTGGAATTCCTTGAGTTATAGCTGGTTTCCCGCACGTGTTCTATAAGTTGTGGCTTATAGGTGAGGCAACAAGACATCTTGAGGTGTTCATCTAGAGACGTAGATCATGGATGACATGGTGGTGGTCGTGTGATTTAGAATCAAAGGATAATGTTCCTTTGATGTAATTGTGTTAATATATTTGAATTATATATGTTTTTATATTGTTAGCTCACTTTATCTGCTTGTGTTTGGCGATGATCGTGTATTGCGTTACACGTGAGCAAATGATGTTGCAGTTGGATCTGGTGAGGCATAGAGCTGGAGCGTGGGCTAGCTTGGGAAATTATTCATCGGAGTTTTATGATTTTCTGAATTTTAAGAATTTTGTAATCATTTGGATTATTAGACTTATCTTTTGTATTCTGAGTTTTTAAAAAATTATGGATTTGAGGTATTTTATGATGAAATAAATGTTTTAAATTTTCCGCGTTTTTGGAAAATGAACTAAATTAAATGAGGTATTATTTGTATGTCTTATTTTATTATTAAAAATCCGTAGAATTTGTATTATTTGTATGATAAACATGAACGTATTGTGCGCGTGATTTTTTAGACTGTGATAAGTTTCTGGAAATTATCCAGAAACCGCCTAGCGGGCCTTCAAAGTTGCTAGGCGACTCATGTTAAAACAACCCAGTTTCTGGGTTTTTGTTAAGAACTGCCTAGCGATGTAGAGCTTCCGTCAAGCGATGCATGCTGGTGTTCTTTTCATGAAAACGCTATTTTTCGTATTTTCGTGCAACAGGAACCACCAAGCGTTGGTTCTATACCGCTAGGCACCAGGTCCCTGAGTTCCTTATAACATGAATGGTTCATATTAAACCAAGTATTGGCATGGTATAAATGCATGAATCCTTGTTTAAAAATATATGTGCTTGATTCTTATGATTGGTGGAATGTGCGTTGAGTTTTGGTATATGTATCAACATGTTGTTGGTGTTCTGGATTCTGTGTGGGTGATTAGGTTCGTTAGAACTTGTTATGGAGTGCCAAAAACCAGTAGCATTGACGCTATTGGTGTGATGCCTAGCGACACGGGGTAAACCATCAAGCGATAGTGGGTATAGGCAGTTAGTGTTGGAATGTTGCCTAGCGGCGCTTAGGCAACGCCAGGCGATAGCGTAGAGAGTAGTGTGCTCTCTTGGTTTGCATTTTACATGTTTGTGATGTTGGGCTTGGACTAGGAGATGCTTGACTGTGTCATGAGCGGGTAGGTTCATGGCTGGTGGTGAACACATGATAATATGAGTGAGGAGGTTCATATTATGATGCTCTCGTGTGAGGATACAAGCAAGGAGGTTTGTATGTTATGTGCTCACACTTGAGGGTTGTTGCGAGTGGGAAGGTTCATAGTTGTTGGATCACGTGTGTTAAAGTATGGGCGGGGAGGTCCGTAGAGTTGGACTATGAGTGGGGAGGTTCGTAGAGGTAGGACCACGAGCAGGCATGTTCGTGGAAGTATGTATATCTCTAGTCCATGCTCAAGTAATTGCTAGTGTGATTTGGATGTGTGTGGTCTACAAGGCTTTGTGTGATACCTTAAGGATGAACTTTGTTGTAGCATTCCTTGAGTTGTGGCTCAGAATGGTATCCCTTGACTGCCGGCTCGGGATAGGGGGGTAAACACGTGGCATTCCTTGAGTTGTAGCTCGAAATGGCATCTCTTGAGTTATGGCTCGGGCTGGCGGATGAACACGAGGAATCCTTGAGTTGTGGCTTGGATTGGCGAGTGTTGCCAGTGTTAGTGTGCGAGTTGTGGCTCGTATGGATGGGTCCAGAAAGATTGCCCTCCTTGGTATTTAGCCGACGAGTTTGGTAGTCTTTGGACATTAAGAACTATGTTCCGTATTGGGAACTCCACCTAGCGTTACAGAGTGTGGTCCGTAGTAGATTTTCTGCACGTGTTCTACAAGTTGTGGCTTGTAGGTAGAGGTGGCAAATGGTATCTTGAAGTTACCATCTAAAAACGTAGAACATTGATAACATGGTGCTGGCCATGTGGTATGGAATCAAATGATAGATTTCCTTTGATAGGTGAATGCATATATATATTCGTATTGTCTATATGTTTATTTGTTACCTCACCCTATCTGCTTGTGTTTGGCGATGATTGTGTAATTCGTTATGCGAGAGCAAATAATGTTGCATGTGTTGCTGGTGAGACATAGAGTTGGAGAGGGGCTATATTCGGAAGGCTTTTACATTAAGGATTTTCTTTTATGTTTTTGTAAATAGTGTTTCAATCGATTTATGAACTTGTAATGATTAATGGAATTTATGGATTTTAATTATACGCGTTTAATAAATGTATAACTTTTTTTTTCGCATTTTTGGGAAAGACGTTATAATAAATGTGGTTTATATTTCAATATTGATTTTTTTTATTTAAATTAGTAATATCCGATCGAGATGTTACAGTTTTTGCAATTTTGCATTTTCCTCTCTTTTGTGGCCTAACTTTGATTTGTATGTTTTGTAGAAGGTCTTGTTAGGGTAAATGAGCATTCCAAGTATTTATTTTATTACAAATCATTGATTCAAGTTTGTTTTTACATGCACAGTGTGTGGCATGAATAGTTTTGGAAGATTTGACCATGGTGAGAATTAAACATAAAAGTTGCATTCTTATGTGTGCATTCATTAATAAAAATGGTATTCTAGACTTTGCTTGGTTCCTTTTGCATAACTGGTCATAGGTCTGTTGCAGCAATGAAGAATGAAGTGGACCACAAGCCATACAAGGCTATCACATGAAGGATCTCTGGATGAGTGACTTAGAGCTGCTACGAGCCAACTAGATTCCCCACCTACTACAGCAGGTCGTGGATGTTCAAGCATCACCAAACTTGAACAAATGACCTGAAGAAACCGAGACAGTTGCTGGAAAACCTGTCACCTAAATTACAAGTTGTTATCTCAAGTAGTTAGTAGTAAGAAGGGTAGTTTAGTTAGTTAGTAGAACTTATCGAACCAGTTGTAGGTTATATATTTTTTATATGTAGTACCAAAAACACATTCAAAAGAGTTCATTCACACCATACACACATCATCCATTCCATCCATCACACGAACCACTTGCTCTCTCCACCGCAAAACCACTTTTACTGATCTTCTTCACTTTTCTTTAGTGTTTCATGCATATTTTGCTATTGTCCTACTATTCTTGTTGATTGTTGAAGTTGTTTGTATGCCACTCTTTTCATGTCACCGGATACAATTTTTGTAAGCATGTTTCTCTATATTAGATTTGCATTTTTCTTTCATTTTCACTGATTAATTGCCTTGCACTTTCACAAAAAAGGTCTTTTCGAGAATTTTCCATAATTGTGATTTCTATGTTTTTTGAGTTTTAATTCATTTCCAATGGTTCAATTGTGTACCACTTAGGTATTAGAAGCATTTTGCGTAATCCAATTGCATTAGGATTCTTACATTGAATAATCATACATAGACACACTTAGTTAGCTTTAGCCTTTCATCAAACATTTTAGGTGCATTGTAGTTCATTTAGTCATTTCATCGAACAATTTGTTTTTACACACATTCATGGCATTTTAAGCTTGATTCAGTTTTAGTTTTAATAGATTTTATTAGATTTCCTCCCGTTTCGAAAGGCAAGTTCAATACATCATTCATTTTCCTTGCCTATCATTCGGATTGATCTCGGCTGTCCACTTTGCTACACTAGTTAGCTTTAGTTGAGGAAATTGAGTTTTTGTTAAATCTCTACACGACAAGAGGTTTATTAGTCCGACATCTCTCGCTCCTACTGCTTGACTGCGTGTGGAAACCATCTTGAGAAATCTCTGAATTGTGCTTTGCAAGATAATGGTTCAGGGTCCCATGATAGCAGCCAATTGTTCCTCCATAGACAATATGAGATTATTATGAGACTCAAACCATATCTTACCATAGTCTTTGGATTCCTCAAGTAGGTTCTCAATGTCTTATCCGTCTATAAAACGTCTATCATTTTTTGTTTTACATAGCTCATGAAACAGGATGGTACATGTAAAAAGGGGATCCGACAATTAAGTCAACAAAAGCTCTCAAAAGTCAAACCTCATATTAGGATGCTAATGAATTACATATCTTTAATTATTTGGGTCCACCTATACTTATAGAGATCCAATTGACTTTTTATCACTTTACTCACTTTTTATGGACCCAAACTTTGGGCCTTTGATTAAGTCTAATTGGGTTTGACCAGGTTTAAATGGGTTTGACCAAGTGTAACTAGGTTTGCGTTGTAGGCCCAATCCCTTTAGGACATGCTATGCTTGGTTTTGTATTTGTCTATGTTAAGGGAGGTTCGCAAACATATCGGTATACCATTTTACCATTCATTATCTATTTACTTATCGTTTGCTGATGTGCCAATTTGACATTCGTGTCCACTTACATTTTGGTTGATGATTCTAAATGTATGACCAGATCTATTGTGACACAGGCGTCCTTTGGTATTTTGTACTTCTAATAATTCGGGAAGTTCTAGACTTTCTTAGTTTCTTGAGTATTCATTTTTGTTATACTAGCATATATCCAATGTATTCTATTTGTGGGAGATAAATTGGCAGCCTATTTGGCCCCGATAGTAAAATACTAATTTGTATGTAAAATTTAAGTTATCTATGAATTATAATCAATATTTTAAATACAAGTACTAATTTGTACGTAGAATTTAAGTTATCTACGAATTATAATCGGTGTGCAATTATCCGTAGATAATTATAATTTTTTTGTAGATAATTATAATTTTTTTAGGACATATGAAAGTAGTTGGTTGCAATTAACAATAATCCAATATGCTTTTATCTAATAAAACGTAATTAAATCAAAATTTCATGAAAATTTAGGAAAAATCTTGAAATCA
>Ga0209389_1005120_pt1 | contig 11087 bp, 2 predicted proteins | sample CowpearedBW_FD_187526 | JGI IMG/M metagenome (GOLD analysis project Ga0209389, IMG submission 187526) | Root nodule microbial communities of legume samples collected from California, USA - Cow pea red BW (SPAdes) (version 2) | ecosystem: Host-associated > Plants > Roots > Nodule | place: USA... | reverse complement strand
AATTAACATGTATATATAAATGTATATATAAGTTGTAATTAAGTTTAATTATTAATTTGGTCTCAAATGTGAAAGGAACCAAATTGTTTCATTTAAGAAAAAAATAACAAATTGGATCAAAATTATAAATAAATGGACTAAATTGAAAATAAACACTAAACACTATCATGTGACAATAACATGACATCTAATACTGTACGAACAGGGCGTTAACATCAGTTTAATACAAAGGACCAAATCAAACATTTTCAAAGAATTAAAAAACTAAATTGAACAAATTAAAAATTAAAAATCTTTTTAAAAATTCAAATAAAATTATAAGACCAACTTATATATTACTCCTGAAGGGAAATATCGTGATAACTACACCCACGCGTTAGTGACAACTGCATAGTGGACGTCATTATAGAAATATTGCGTGCCTCGTTTTATTCATTGTGAAACATATACATGCGTACATGCATGAAATTGGGCTTCAATTAAATATATACATAAAAATAAGATTATGATTAGGTTATAATTGATGTAACAAAATTATGCTATCCTTTATTTACATTTTAATAGTAAAAGATTATGCAAATATTTTCTCCTTAATTTAATAAGATTTTGCATGCATTAGATTTAGCACTACTTAATTAGCTATTTTGTGAAAAATAATTACCATAAATCAGTAAAAGTTATCGAAATATTTGTGTAGATTCATATGAATACATAACAATATTAGCTTAGAATAAAGCTATTCTAATATACTTTCCTCCGAATTAATTATTAAAAAATAATTTTTCATCTGATAATATAAAAAATAAAATAAAGAAATTTTTTGTTGAACAATCAGTAGAAGATAAAATTTACTACATAAACATACGCAAATTTAATAAATTATTATTTTAATAAATTTTCTATACCAATTTATGCTTCATATATATTTTTCTTCGATTCCTTCTAAAGCAATTGGTATTGGTTTTGATCATATCAAGCACCTGATAATAAATTAGTATCCAAAAGAATAAAAGTTAAAGTATTTATAATCTCATAATCTCAGGATAAATTAACAAAATTGAAATCTTGGTGGTAAAATTCTCCTAAATTAAAAATTCAATATTTAAGGTGTATGTATTATTGAATTCACCACACATTAGTAGTTTAACATTGGATTGATGAAAAAAATAATGTATACACTATAAAAAAAATTATGTCTAACTAATGACTAATTTTAATGATAAAAAATAATTAGATACTGTAGTAATCAATTTATAAACTAAAAATTATTAGTAACTAAAATAATTTATAAATTTGTCTCTAAATTGATTATTACAATTAGCTACCAAGATTTTAGCTACACAAAAGTTTAGTATTTAAATTTTTATCTAAATTGGCCATTAATTGAGCAAATTTAGTGACTAATTTTTTTTATAGTTAAAATCTTGATAGCTAATGTTAATGGTCTATTTAGAAACCAATTGACACCAATCATTTTGTAATTTATAAATTGATATCTAAATTGATCATTATAGTGAGTAATGAATTTTTATCCCTAAAATTTGTTAGTGATATAACTTTAAAATGCGGATGATAAAATCTATGATAATGAAAAAAATTACAAAACAAATTGAAATTGACATAATTAAAATATGTTTTTGGTCCTTTAACTTTCACTGAATATTGAACTTAGTCTATATTGAAAACTTTGATCTAATTTAGTCTCTCAACTTTAAAAATGAGTAGATTTAATTTTCTTAACCAAATTTTATAAAGTTTACTTGACGTTCAAACGCGTTTCATGATAGTATATGAGTTTGTTTACACTGTTTGAAATATTTTTGTCAATGTTAACTGATAAACTTTAAAAAACTTGATTTAAGAAATTAAATTCATGTATTTCTAAAGATGAGAAACTAAATTTGTTCAAAGTTTAAAAAAATATACTAAATTGATTCAAAGTTTAGAAGTGTGACTAATTCTAATTTTTACTAAAAATTAAAAAACAAAAAATATACGTAACCTGAAAATATAAAAATAATTCTATCTTATAATAGGATCTATATTTTATATCCGATAAATCGAAATTTGTCAGGTTTAAAGCATGTTACAAGGTGTGTTATTGTAATATTATAATTAAAACTTGAAAAGTCCATCACATCCGACCTTAGCTCAGTTGGTAGAGCGGAGGACTGTAGTTGGTAGGTTCAAATAGTCATCCTTAGGTCGCTGGTTCGAATCCGGCAGGTCGGATTGTTTTTTATCTTTTTCTTATGTAGTCTCCAGACATGTACATGTGTAATTAAAAATTATAGATGTTAGTTGATTTTTGTTCTTCTAATCATTTAGTGCGCATGCCGAGTATATATTAACCTTCATTATTTTGCATGATTCTATGTGAAAAACAAAACCACATTCTGCTCTGCTCTCTCTATAAAAGATTCAACATCTTGCATTAAAGAGAAAAATAAAGTTAGTTTTAATTTTTTTATGTTTCAACAGCAAGTGCTTTATGAATAAATAACAAGAAAATTAATTCTCATAAAAAAATAAAAATTAATAATTATTACGTCCAAACTACATTTGCGTCAGAGCCATTTGTGCCACAAAATTTTTCTCAAGAACAACTTGACTCAGAATAAAAATCCCCCCTCACTCTATCATTTCAAAACGGATATTACAGAAAATTTTACATTCGTTAATGTGAATACGTGGAGATAGTTTCTTATATGGTGTAACTTAATTTGAATCAAAATATTTAAAATCTCTCATGCGTGAGTAAATAAGTGGGTGTAAGAAAAAAAATAAATTATAACATCGGATGGGTCAGGTAGAATCACAGTCGAATTTGTTCACAATGAGGTCAAAGATGCAGCTGGATTCATAATAATGAAAGGTAATAATGAGAGGATGATGTACACAAACACATTGGCTGCTAGTCATGTTAGTATGAGTTAATTTGTGATTAAGAACATCAATTGATACATATTTGAAGATCGTGACACATGGGAATGTGAAGCACCATTCTCCAAAGAAATGAGGGCACCAGAACCTCTCTTGTTACCTTGCTCAGAGTGCATCCAATCCAACATGTATTCCTATTGATGCTGTTAACATTATGTAAACATCAATCTTCCTTTAAAAAGAAGAAAGGAAGATACAATGGGTTCAGTATTCTAAACTCGTCCCCCAAAAGAGGCTATTTGCCTCAAGAGAACACTTGTGTTTGTTTGTCAAATCCCTCATAACCTGTCACTATCATCTTTTTAATCAAATGACCAAAACGACTGTACATCCGAGGTTGGCTGTTGACCTCCACTATATGGCCTTGAAACAGCTGATTTCCCTATGCTTTCAACAGAACCATCTACATGCCATTCCTTTCTGCAAAGCAAACAAAATTCAAAGCTGTTAAATCTACCGTCACAACAACTCAGAAAACTTCATTTAGATGCTGAAAATAAAAGCTCATATCACAAGCAAAACCATTAGTTTCAAACAACACTTTTCAACAGTCTAAATTAACACTAAAAATTGTATTAGAGAGGAAGGAATGACCCAAGTTGCATAATCAAGGAGAAAAAATAAATCCAACACATCATAAGAGGAGGAAAAAAAGTTAGTAGTAGTAGTCCAAGTATTTGAGGCATCTAGACTTCCCCAAAATTCTACCTTAGGGACAAGAGATTCTTTTACTGTTCAATTATGAGGGTCTCTTTAGTTTTGTTTTTTTTCTTCGTTCAACTAGTTTTTATTTCATTATTTTCCAGGTTCAACAAGTCCCCAGTATGAATTTTAGCTGATAGTATATTCTCAAACAATTACTTTGAAAGGATAAACAAATTGATGACAGCTAGAACTAATCAAGGAACACAATCACACAACATTTGACGACTCAATCAAACAGAACAGACGAGTAAAGAAAAGGACATGAAAATATACTGTCAAACACCAACAACTAAATCCCTTTCTGTCCCGTACCATTGCATACCGCATTCATTTCATGAACAAATAAATCACAATACATATCACACAGATCTCACACATGAATCCAAAATATCATTTGACAATTAAATATTCCACTTTTAGTAAATCTAAAGAACATAAAAAGGGTAAATTTGGAGCTAAATACATTTTATTCTGTTATAAATCAGACATCCAACGATGTCCAAAGTCACAGGAATCCATTTCAATCAAACACTTAAATTACCTTTCATATACATGAGTGGTATGTGGACAGCAGAAGAGACAAAATCATGGAAATTTGACAAAAGCTGTGATGCTATATTTTTTTTTCGTATTTATATTTCATTTTCTACACCTCGCTCTTCTCTGATAAAGCATGGTTAGAGATGAAAATGCTGTTTTGGGTATATACCTCCAGTCAAACCATTACCAATAAACTAAAAAAGTAATTCACTCTCGTTGGAAACATTAACATATTTCTTCTTTATAAGCTAGTTTTCTGTACGGAAGAATTCAATCTGTTCAAAAAACACCCAAACAACAAGCACTACTCTAAATTAGTAATAGATATATTTAGATACATGGAGTCGGAGTATCATCAATAAGCAACCCACACAATTCAACAAACAGACTACAGAGGACAAATAAGATCAACACAGCACATACATACTTAAACACATGCTGTTCCATTCAAACATTCCATCACTTGTTAAGTATTATAAAATTAATTTTCACCACAGAAACCAATGGTTTTCCCAACGTATCATCACCTACATAACATGACCGAGACACTTGAAACAAAAGAAGCAAAAAGGTTTAGAATTCCCACAAAATTGCCCATAAATGTTTACAGATCTACAGTTCATTTCGAAAAATAAGAATTGTTTTTTCTCATCTTTTTTTGCTAAATAAGTATCATCAAATTAAAACGCTCAACAATATAAATGATCAATGTAAAGCAGAAATTCCACATTATCTATCCAATATATAGGCTAGGCAAATAGTTCATACATACTTGGACCAACAGTTAGCCGGAGAACCATCAAGCCCATGGCTACTAGCAGATTCACTTGGGCTACCATATATCATATCATTTTTAGTGGCTGCCTCCTGACCTATAAGACCACCTGACAATGGTGGGAAGAGAGCACTTTGTGACCAAGGATCATATCCAGACGAACCAGTAACGGGGCTGAAGATCTCACCACTATGGCCATTAGGAAGAAAAACATTATGTGGAGAATGGATACTGGATATTATGCTATCTTCTTTGTTAAAAAACGAAGCCATAGCATTCTGAGAAGATGAAACCACAAAATCATCCTTGTTTGGTGTGTTCCTCTGTGAGGATAACAGCCAGCTCCCTGGGCCACCTACTAAACTTAAACCATCTTGAACAAGTGGAGACGAACTCCACATCTGCCACGTTCCCTTCTCATTTGCAGCTGCATCATCCAGGGGAAAACCACGCCTGTCTTGGCCCATGGGGGTACTGGGAAACCAATTAGAACAGCTCTGTTTCTCCCGGGATGATGGTGACTCAATTGGAGATGGCTTATTAACATCAGAACTGGCAGATATGCTTTTCAAAGAGTGTGGCTTTGTTACTGCATTCTCTGTCCCAAAGCCAGTTCCCAAGTCCAACTGAAAATTATCAAGTGACTCGGAAACAGGCCCAAGCAAGGACACCGGATCGGGAACATAACAGGGGTCTTCAAAAAGCTCCGGTTCATCTTGTCGAAAGACATGCGATGTATTTCCAACAGGAGAAAAAAGTGGTTCAATTGCAGGAGAAAAACCTAGACTACTACTAGTTGGTACACTTGCATGGGTAGAAATATTAAATGGTGATGGAAGACCAAATTGAATAGGATTAGTAAATGTTTGCGTAACTGGTGACTGGGCAGACAACTGAGGGCTCTTGGTTTCTGCTTGAGTTTTCGAATTTGGTCTGCATATTACATTGGAATTTGAAGATTGAGAAACAGATGAAGATCGAGTAAATAACTGCTGCCATGATTTTTTAGGTCCTGTACTCCATGGCTGTGATTCCGGGAGTACCTGCAAGGAACATATAGATTTCTAGTAAGCAATTAATATAAACTTATAGCAAGCAATTATTAACTAGAGCATCGTGATTATATACAGTAATAGCAAGCAATTAAAATTAGTGAATGTCATCAAACAAAATGGAAGTTAGTGACAATAGACACGTTTCAAGATGAAATAACAGCAAAAGCCTTGTCCAGAAATTTGACAGTAGTATTGATCTGTAAAACCACAAGTTTTTCTTTCATGTGGAAAAAAAAGTAACTAGCACTCCATCACTAATCAACACTCAACATAAGCTGCTAGAACAGTATTGTAAAAGAGCAAAGAAAAGGATATAGGAAGCAAGACAACTTACAGAGTGAGTGATCCTATCATCACAATTTAAATTGGATTTTGCAGCAGGACGCTCAGGAGGACATATTTCTCTCCGGCTGGGAGCAGTATGAACATGATCTACAGAACTATTAAACTTGTTTTCCTTCACCACAGTACTTGGAATATTATTGCTCCTACTGAAACCAAACGCTTTTGAAGAAGACAAAAAAGTGCCCCGCATGCGGTCAAGATACCTTGCTCCTGTGCCTCCTCGGTTATAATTGTTTGCAGGGACATTTTTATTAGGTGCATTGTCCATATTCTGTCCCTTGCCACTCTCTAACCCAGATTTATGTTGCTCTCGGCGATCCATTTCGCTCTTTTTGTCGAAGTCCCGCTTCCGCTCACTTTCCTTGCCAGCTCTTCTCTCCAGTTCTTCGGCGTCAGAGTTGCTCTTACTGGAACCCTTGTCTTTCTCTTTTCTTTTCTCCTGACGCTTCCTTTCAGCTTCCTTCCTGCGCTCTTTATCCTTACTGGGATTTGATGATCTGCTGTGATCTTTTTCTGCTTCCACTTTCTCATCTCTCAGTTTCCTACGCTCCTCCACTAACCTTGCAACCTCCTCCCTCTGTTTTCGCTCTTCTTCCTCCAAAAGCTCTTTCTCTAGCCTAGCCTGTCTTTTCTCCTCAGCTTTCCTACGCGCTTTTTCCCCTCTACTTTCACCGAGGCCCACCCCATTTTCACCCCTCTTTGCCAAGAATGCTCTATGTTCAGCATCGGATGAACATTCTTCTCTTGAACTAACTCTAAAAGCCTTTCTCCAGAGCCATCTAATGCTCTTGAAAAACGAAGTCAAAAGCTTGCAGACCAAAAATAAAAGACCACAATATGACCTCTCAGTCGAACAATGCTCGGCTCCTCCAAAAAGACCAGTACTCTCACTCGTCCTCCAGTTGTTGGGATTACCTGGAATAGACCCACCAACCCAATTGCCATTCTCCAGCCATTCCTGACCGCACATCCATCCATTTTCAGACCATACCTTGCTATTTAATATCTTGCCACCTTTTCCAACCAAATCCTTAACTATACTGGAATTGGAAATCCCTAACCCCGGAGGCACAGGCAAGTCTAGAACCGGTCTCTTAGAAACATGACCACAGTTAAAACACATAAACCGACCCCCACCAGGGTTCTGATCCCTATAGGGACTCAAGCAGTTGCGGCACCGCCTAGTAGCTGTCTTCCTCAACTTCTGCATCTCTATGGCCTCAAACCTCTTCCTCTCCCTAATCCGTGCATTCCTCCGCACGCGCCAAGCCGACAACCAAGGCATCAAAATCTCATACCAGAAAAGAGTAACCAACAACACAAAAACACAAGCCAGACGAGGCGAAGTAATCTCGAAGCGAAAAGCAGGCGGCAGAAGCTGAGAAAGTGCCCACAAACCAATTAACGGAATAACCAACCAAGGTAGCATCGTGGCAACCCGGCGAGACCACTTCTGAATAACACACAGTATACACATTATCCTCTAAACCTAAACCTCTCCCTAGTCCCAAATATACCTTCTTGATTTCTCCCAATAAAAACAAAGCTTCCGAGGAAACCCTAATCCCGGGTTCCTTTCCCCCTCCTCCCAATCAATATCTCCCAGGATTAGGCGCAAAAACTTCAGAACCCTAAAATCCCAAACCTAAAAAGAAAACAGAAAAAATTCAGAATATTTAGAAATTGGCATTGGAATTGAAATTACGCTATTCTAGCAACAAATGTCGCTGTAAAGAATAAAAGCGACAGAAAAATGAAAGAAGAAAAACTTAGAAGTTTGGTCCAACGTGATTGTGTCATGAATCGAAAGGGAGAGGAAATGGGAATTTAGGACTCACAGATTCTGCGATGGTGAAAACTAGAAGATGAAAATCGGTGGGAATGGGAGCGAAATGAGATTGGGGGCGGAGTACATGAAAGTGTCCGGAGCTGGAGTCGAGTCGTCCGATTCGGGTCGTAGCCTCCGTCGCGGGTTGTTCGGTGTGTATTAAGAGAGAGAGAAAAACAATGCGAGAAGAAGAGAGAGAAACAAGATAAGAAGAAAGAGAGAGAATGCACTGAAATGAAAAACAAAATCGGAACAAGCGATGTTACCGAACCGTCGAGGATGTTGGATAGACTGGACCGGAGTCGGTGAACCGGGCCGGCTGGTATTATTCTCTTTTCTTATTTTTTGGTTTTTTCTCTCTCCTACATTCTTTTCTTCTGCATTTTTTGTTCTTTCGCAGCGGAACGAATTTTGGGATTTCTTTGATTTCATCAATAATTTTTTGTTTCATTTAATTAATTATATATGTATATATAATTGTATGAAATTGTTTAAAAACACTATTTAAAAATGAAAATGACACTACGATGTGATTTTTTTCTGTTATTAATTGCATAATTTGGGGTTAGTGCAGAAATCTCATCCGATGTAGTTAAATATTAAAAAAGTACAGTAAATACTATACTTTTATGTTATTGGGTGAATAATAATTTGAGTCGTGCTGTTTCAAAAAAAAACCACATCACTTTCAATATCTTTAATTTTCAATTGGATTTCAGTAATTTTAATTGAAATTTTTAATTAATTAAAAATAAAATTATATTACTTTATATTTGTATTTAAAAATGATACAGCTCATCCACTATTTTAATTAAACATTTATATTTTGCTAATTGTTTCCCTTTTATCGTACATTTTACATTATGTCAGAATTAGTTCAAGAACTTCCTCTCTTACCTATTTCATATTACTTTTAAACATAAAAAATTATCTGTATGTTTAAATTAAATTTCATTATCTTTAGAAAAAATCATCTAAATCAATATAAGAAATTTTCAAAGTAGATTTATACAATCATACAAGTTGATAAATGAATTTTTTTATTTATTAAAAATCACTTTAATATTTTGTACATATCAACAAATATGTTAAATGATACCGTTCAATAAAACTTATTTAACTTTGCTAACCCAAAGTGGTTAAAAGATATTCTGAAATATGTTTGTTTGTGCAAATTTTCATATATTGACATTATATGTGATTAAACATGGATAGTTTAATTACGTTATTATGTTACTTAATACCATATATTTAAAGAATATTGCATATATCAAGTAAGGTGTTATTGTTATTATTTATTCTTATTTATTCAAAGTAAGTTGTTATTTTATTGATATTAGTCAATATTATATTACTTATTTTATAACATGGATCAAGGTAGTCCAAAAGACTTTATAAATACATCTAGAATTCCTATGGAATACACACTCTAATCTATTTATACTTACCCTTATCAAAGATCCTAACTCTCTTACCTAACAACACTCTTATATACTTGTACTCACTTCAAATATCCTAACTCTCTTACCTTACTGACTTGAGCGTTAAAGAGTCTTTTTCATATGAATCTTCCCCTCTTAAAGCAATTAGATTCAATTTCAGTTATCACGAACATTTAAATCACCACTTGGATCTTATCGCCAACGATATCCATCATGAATGATAGATTAAATGAATTAATTTATTATAAAATTGAGTTTAAATAATTTTATTTGTAATAGATTTATTGAATAAGATACATATTTACATATTCATAACCATATGTTGTTATCTACATATCTTTTTACGTGAATCAACTAATTTTGTCATATATGAAATGAATAATTTATTTTCTAATCCAATTCGATAAGAAAATAAGCGAGGGATCAAGTTGATCCATGAGTCAAAATATAGTTATGTCATTTAATATGGTGCACGAATTCTAAAAAGAAAGAAATCACTTATCTAATACATTTGATAGTATTCCATAAAATAATACTACTATAGAGTTATAAAAACATAAACACAAACAAAAAAAATTCAATAAGGAAACTCGTCTTAAACTTTTAACATCATAATGTGATATACAAAAAGACACTCTTCTCACTTCAATATTGATGTCAAAATATTAAAATTAATATTTTATTAAAAAAACATTTGTACAAAGTTGCAATATTTTATTCTTTTAGTGATGGAACAATATCGTACTGAATGTTTATAAATTGTTTGAATATGTGTTCATCATACACATAAGAAGTAAAACTTATCTCAGAATAAGAAGCATGATCATCATTAATTATGATATTATTAATGATGTTTTCAAGAATGGTTCTAAAACATTATACTTGATTATTAATTAACACAAACCATTATTTTGAATACCTTAAATAAACTATTTATAGTAATAATTGGTTAGCTCAAAGTGATTTCTAGATCTTGTTGTACAAATTCTTTATAATCATTAACCTAATCAATCATGAAATGGCATAACTTATGTAATTAATCAATTAAACGAGAACTAATAAATTAGTTTTTATCAGGAGTGGCAAAACGGACTAGACCAAACGGGCCAACCCGTCAGGCTGTGTTAAAAGGGACAGGTTAGGTTGAAGATTTCAACATGTCAGCCCATTTTGACCAGTCCCGTCCAGCTCGTCAACTTGACGGGCCAGCCTGTCCTGGCCCGTTGGCCCGCTTTAAAAAAAATAAAAAATAAAAGTAATTAAAAATATTTTTTTTATATTATATTTTTTATATATGTAAATATGTAATAGTATTATAATTTAAATAATTTACACCTACCAATTACGTTTCAATTATTAGTTATAATTTAATAATTTAATATGTAAACTTAATAATTATTTTAATTTATCTAATTAAAAACATTAACTAATCAATTAAAAATTTTAAAAATATT
>Ga0209389_1005118_pt1 | contig 11088 bp, 12 predicted proteins | sample CowpearedBW_FD_187526 | JGI IMG/M metagenome (GOLD analysis project Ga0209389, IMG submission 187526) | Root nodule microbial communities of legume samples collected from California, USA - Cow pea red BW (SPAdes) (version 2) | ecosystem: Host-associated > Plants > Roots > Nodule | place: USA... | reverse complement strand
GAGTCATCTAAGGTATGAGATACATTGCAAATTTTTGTTGTTTGACTTTTGTGAAAAGTTGGTATGTTAATAAGATGAGAAAAATGCCAAGTGGAGTGTGTAAAGTGTAAATTTAGTTTGGTGAACAGGTCTAAATGCATGAAAGTTATGTTATTAGGAGTATAGCTAAAATACCATATAGGTTGAGTTAACTTTGAGAAGTGTGTGTAACAATGGTAGTTATTGATTGCATGACAAAATGGTGTGAATGATAATATGGAGTAGAATTGTACTTGTTGTGACATAATTGCGCTATACCTTGGTGAGTGGTATGTTTTGAGATCTGTTTAAAGTGCAAAAAACCAGTAGCAGAGTGCTACTGGTATAGCGCCTGGCGGTGTGAGCGAGCCGCCAAGCGGACAGGAATTAAATCCGGTGGTCACAGCGGGAGTAGGGCGCTTGGCAGCGGGTGATGGTTGCGCCAGGCGGTGACGGCGGAGCAGGGCGCCTGGCGGTAGCGGTACAATGAGGGTACTGCAGGTGCGTTGCGCCTGGCGGTGTGTGATGCCCGCCAGGCGGTCTGGAGCTAAGTTTCGCCTAGCGGCATGAGATGCGTGCTAGGCGGTTTTTGTCCAGTGATGGTGCACGAGGAAAGTTTTTCTACACTGCTTTAGGGGATGTTCATGATGCGATGCTTTGACTGGGGGTCCAGTTACGAGTGCATCTTGTATTGGGGTAACACGTGACCACTCTAGGTTGTAGCCTGGTGGTTTAAGAAGTCCAGTGGAGTGTGCGGGTTGTGGCTCGTACAACGAGGTTTTAGATGATTGCCTTCTTCAGTGGATTCTGATAGAGTTTTGGTAGTCTGGAAACAACTACAAAATTAGGTTTGTTTTGGGGAACTCCACTTGGTGTCACGGTGAGATGCTGTGGCAAGGTTATTCCCACATGTGGACTATCAGGTGGTGGCCTGTAGTCGGAGGGGCGAGTAGACACTCGTACAGCAAAGATCGATCATTGATCTCACTTAAAGGGTATAGAGATAATAGACGTCTACAGGCAAGTGTTGGAAGTGAAGTGGTAAAAAGAAAAGGGGGAAGTGTACTAACCTGGGTTTACATTTGTTAATATGGTATTTAATATTATATTGTTGATTTTATTTAAATGAGCTCACCCTATCTGTGTGTGTGGCGATGATCATGTAACTTGTTACATGGGAGCAGATGTTGATGCAGGTGAACAGACAAACACTTAGAGACGGAGTGGGGATATCTCAGGGATTTTATTACTAGTTACTATATTGCACTACGAATTTATTTGTAATAATTTTTAGACACTTTTGTTGGTAATATGAACGATGCGACTCATTTTATTTTAATAAGTAATTTCTGGCAAGGACGTTACAAAAAGGTTCTAGATGCCTAAATCTTTGGCGAGTAACATTCCTGGTATAAGAGCCTCATACTCCGCTTGATTGTTGCTAGCTCGGAAAGCGAAATGGAGTGATTGTTCAATCAAGGCACCTTGCGAGTCCTCCAAGATAATCCCTACTCCATTTCCTTTCGAGTTTGTTGCTTTGTCTACCGACAATACCCATCCTACAACTGTTTCGTCCTCCTCGGTTGGCAATGGCGTCAACCCGGCCAAGAAATCCTATAAAACCTGTGCTTTGATTGGCCCTCGAGGCTCAAACAAGATGTCGTACTCGGAAAGCTCGATTGCCCATTTGACGAGTCAGCCCGAGACCTCAGGCTTCTGAAGGATCTGCTTTATGGGCTGGTCGGTCATCATTGCGATCGAATGTGCCTGAAAGTAGTGGCGCAACCTACGTGTCGAAAAAATCACAGCAAGTGCCACCTTTTCAATTTTTTGGTATCTGATCTCTGGTCCCCGAAGCGTTTTGAGACAAAGTAGATTGGTCTCTAATCGTCCCCTTGGTCTTGCATCAAAGCGGCGCTTATAGCCTTGATAGTGACAATTATATACAACTTCAGTGGTTCTCCTTGGATAGGTCGACATAAGATCGGTGGGCAGCTCAGATGCTCTTTGAGTTGTTTAAAAGTTGTTTCGCACTCGTCCGTCCATTCAAAACTCTTTCCCTTCTGGAGACACTTGAAATATAGGTGTCCACGATCGCCGGCTCTCGGCAAGAACCCTGATAGGGCCGCAATTCGGCCTGTTAACCGTTGTACCTCCTTGATGTTAGTCGGACTTCTCATATTCAAGATCGCCGAGCATTTGTCTGGATTGGCCTCAATTCCTCTCTTAGTAAGCAAGAATCCTAAGAACTTATCTGGGTTTAGTTTTAGGCCATAACTATTGATAGTTGTGAAGAGCTCTTCCAGGTCAGCAGCATGCGCTTCGGCTGTGCTCGAGGTGACCACCATATCGTCGACATACGCTTGAACCTTCCTTTGGGGAAACAGCTTCAAAATCCGATCGATCAAGCGCTGGTATGTGGCACTCACATTCTTAAGGCCAAAAGGCATGACCTTGTAACAATAAGTGGCCGCCTCACCCATAAACGTTGTTTTTTCCTCATCCACCGGGTGCATGCTGATTTGATTATATCCTGAGTATGCGTCCATGAAGTTGAGGAGGCCGCATCCTGAGGCATTGTCCACCAGCATGTCGATGTTGGGCAACGGATACGAGTCTTTCGGGCAGGCACTATTGAGATCGGAAAAATCTCCCGGATGTGTCCTATTGATAGGAGCCTTGTCTTACATCAAAGTGGTTGGCCATTTTAGGTAATTTGACTCTATTGGCGGCAAACCTCTCTACGAACGTCCGAGCGAACACAACAAAGGAGGAGATCGAGGAACGAGGTAAACTGCAGAACCATTTTAAAGCTGTGCCTGCCAACGTACCCACGAACACTTTGCAACGCACTGCGTCACTACCCCCCGAGACTAACATCTGAGCATTGAACGCTTTAAGGTGCGCTTCAGGGTCCGCGTTCCCAATGAAGGGATGAATCTTCGGGATGATAAAATGCTGAGGAACAATCTCAGACATAATAGAAGCGGAGAGTGGATAACCCTCCTTCGGCATAACGATTTCTGTCCGCCTACCCCTCTCCTGTTCGTCTCTCGTTTGCATGCGCCTCAAGAGGTCGTCATTCGCACACTGAAAGGCATCCTGTCCTCGGATAGTCTTGTCCATCTGTCTCCTGGTCTCGATTACCTCCCGACGTGCTGCTAAATTTTCGGCATTTGCCTCTTCCACTCGTCGATGAGCCTCCTCAGCTCTTTGCCGAATGAGTTCATTCTCTCGCCTCAATTCCATTATTTGATGCAAGAGCTCCCTGGTGGTTGGATCTGGTGCAACATCTTGCGCATGATTAGTCTGATGGGTAGAACCTTGCTCGGGGCTCTAGACCATTATGTTTTAGGTTATTTGGGGTCTGGGAATCTTTTTTACCGAGAGCCCCACGGTGGGCGCCAAAATGTTCTTGCCGGACTCGTTCCAATGTATTACCGAGCAATATCTAGCAAGAACAAGTCTCAAAAAACAGTCTGTCCCCCTTTCCCTTCCCTGTCTTGTCTTACACCCGTTATGAGTTCGTGTACCTAAAAATCTGCCAACTAGGCGAGTTGATTTCGTATGGCGGGGGATCACCTAACGTCGTGGTATTTTCCCGTCCTATCTGGTGCATGGGGGGTCCTGTTGTTACATTTTGACTATGCCGTTGATTAGCAGTGAGTGGGCCACTCAGAGCCTAAGTTGGGCCGGTCTATTCTCATCAGGCCCACTGGTCGGGTGTAACTCGGGCGCGCCTAGACGTTACACTAACCCTCCGACCTTGCGAACGGTTTACTGGGCGAAAAGGTCGTCTCACTCTCCTGTTGGTGCGCGTGAGTCCCAATCATTTCAGTCATTTCACTGATACCCACTAAATGAGTGCCACGTGGTCCATGCTTCTAGAAGGTTTCAACTGCCACGTGGTTGCTCCGTTCATTCTCTTCTCCAGGTACTTTGCCTCAATCCTCGCTTCTTCCTTGCGCCTCCATTTCTCTACACTTTTATTTAGTTTGAAGTATCGATTTTCTAGAAACTGTGATTCGGGGCTTTGCGTGATGACCCTGGATTGTGGCTTGCGAAACATGAATGGGTAGTGTAGAACAACCTAGGAATGAAAACTGTTTACTTTGACTATAGGTGCTAGCGGTTTCTTTGGCTATTTTTTAGAGGTTTTTTCTTTGCCCTAGTGAGTGGTTTTCCGGCTTGCTTTAGAGGTTCTGCCTTTCTGAGTGGTTTTCTGATTTTTTCTGGTTGTGTGAGGAAATCCCTAGGTTGCAATGCTTGGTTAGAGTCTGGGTGACCTGATGACGACCTATGACGAGTTATACACTTGGGCATCCTTAGATTTCCACAGAGAGATGTCGGGCTTTACTTTCGACCAAACGATAGATCAGTTTCGTCAGGGGCAGAGATTATGCTAGAGTAATGAGGCTGACGCTACTATGGTTCGTTGTGCATTAGATGAACCCGTGTGTGCTGACATCGGGGCCGACCTAGCTTCAAGACATTTCTGTTTTTTCTACTCTACCCTTTTCTCTAAAGTCGGGTTGAGGTTACCTTTGAGCTCATTCGAAAAAATCCTGCTAACCGAGCTGAATGTAGCCCCTGCGCAACTTCACCCAAATAGTTGGGCTTTTGTCCAAGCCTTCCATATCCTTTGTACACATTTTGGGTTGGTGCCGAACGCAAATGTATTCCTATACTTCTTTGAAAGGAAGAAATCAACTAAGAAGGTATGGTCATCTCTGAGTGGCGTGGGGGTCGAGGTCTCCTAACTTTATTCTAATCATCTTACAAAAATTTTAAGGGCTCCTTTCTGAAAATCCAAGCTTCTCCTAAAAAACCTGACCTGCTTGAGGGCTTTCCGCTGTATTGGACTCAAAATCTGAACTTCGTTGGGGCGAGACAACTAGGGGATCTTGAACCGCAAGAGCGAGAGCATTGTGTAAGACCTGGGAAAATTAAATAGTTATTTAATTAGGACGGGTAATGAGAACATTTAAAGCAATAAATGTGAGGAGCTATGACGTGGAAAAGTGCTAGCTCATGTGGTTGAGAGTACTTTATTGTGTGTGAGGACTTGGGTTCGAGTCCTATGTGTGTCACTTGGATGTTATTTAAATTATGCATTTTTATGTAATTATATATTGAATGCGTGGTGTGATGATAAATTCTTAGAATTGTGGGAGTTATCATGAAATATGGATTGGTTGAATGGTTTGGCCTTGGTTGGGTATGTGCATGAGTGTGGGTTCAAACCTTGTTGAGAACTAAATAATTTCTTTTTGCCAAATTTTCCTTTTGCATGAATGTGAAAGAGTTAGAAACCTAGCAGCCAAAGGAGAGGTAACCTAAGGGCTGGAAAACAGAGGGTTAATTGAACATTTGGTTAGCCTCAGTATAATTCTTCATTTAAAATTCGTGTAAAACACTAAATTAGCAATTAAGTGAGAGTGATAGTGAGAGAGAAGGTCATAAGAGGAGAAAAATAGCACTGTGGGTTCGTGTTAATCATAAGGAGGGGTTTTCCAGAGGATTGGGGCTAATAGAGTGAGGTGGTGAGGCTGAAATCGCAAAGGTTGGAGTGGGAAGCAAAGGCTAAGAAGGTTTTGGTGAAGGGATAAGCATATCAACCCGAATTTAGCAAGGAATCCAGGTTAGAGGAGTTGCTTATTGTGTTTTATTTCGTGTTTGATAGGTTATGGGCTGGTTTGTAAGAATGCACGAGTTTCCCTTTCTCTCTGACTCTGTTCCACGAAAATTCTGGGTCCTCGCCCAGAAACCGCCTGGTGGGCATGTATGTGTCGCTAGGCGGCACATTAGTGTGACCCAAATTCTGGGCTCTACCATGGGGCGCCAGGCTGTGAGTTGTAATCCGCCAGGCGGATTCTGAGGTTTGACGTTGTTTTGATGTTTTGATGAATTTCAGAGATAGGTTGATGCCCTATTTTGTATTAGTTTTAATTGCATGATTGCCTCTGTTGAATCTTGATGTTTCTGTGAAATTTCTGGGAATCCGCCCAGAAACCGCCTGGCGGGCATGCAGGTGCCTCAAGGCGGCACATCAGTGTTGGCCAGTTTTGGGCGTTTTGCTTGGCGGTGGGTGGTATTTCGCCAGGCGGTTCTTGATGTTTGTGGCTGATGACATTGTTTTTCTTGGATTTTTGGCGTGGGTTGGGTTTCTGTTGGGATGATTAACTGATTGGGATTATTCAATTATATGTGGATGCTTTGTTAAGAACGATCATGGTTTCGATTGTGAGTATTACCCTTAAGATTATTTGCATAGGGGTAGACTTCAGATTCGGGGTATGTTTCGTTGGTGATGTAACCTTGTATTGGTATGGTGTTCAGGATGGGATTAGTATATCAAATTTTAATTTAAGTTTGTGATATGATTGGGTAATAGATTACTGGAACAAAGAGGAGTGTAATTGGAATCGGGGTGTAAGCGGAAACTGATGCAGAGTGGCATGAATCTGATATGCCGCCTGGCGGCTCTGGGTTGGCCGCCAGGCGGTGACGAGTGGCAGACCCCAAATTGGGTACTGTGTGGTGCGTATCTGCGAGAGAGGGATAGCGAGAGCCTTGATAAATTGCAGAGTTGAGTGCAGTGGGACGAGGGAAATTATGAGTAGGTGGTTGAAAGGAAAGGGAACTTAAGTGAAAGGAAAATGAGAAGGATGGGAAGGGAATTGCGCTATATATGATGTATGAAATGAAAGAAGTGGAGTTGAAACGTATTGATATCTATTATAGATTTGAGAACATAGCTGAGTGGCATAGAATATCAACATAGGTGAGTCCCTATTTTGTTATGAGACTTAGATAGTAGATGTTGAGGTAATTTCCATCTTTGATTGGAGTACGTCTAAATGGGATGAATTGAGTTATTATATTTTGGATTTAAATTTGGAAATTAATGGAATGGAATAAGATTTGGTTGGGAAGTTGATGTATAGTTCTGGAAATGGTGAGTTGGAGAGGCTTTTGGTAGTGATCAGGGTATGAGAAAGACCTAATAGGGTGCCAAAACCAATAGTGCAGAACTTCTGGTGTGGCGCCTGGCGGTCTGTCGGTACCGCCAGGCGATAGGATTAGCAGTAAGGGTCTCTGAAAATGCGTAGCGCCTGGCGGCAGAGGTGTGCCCGCCAGACGATGATTGAAATACAGTGGCGCTGGAAGAGCGCTGGCGCCTGGCATATACCGCCAGGCGGTCTGGGCCTGTTTCGCCAGGCAGTGCCGGCTGATGCGCCAGGCGGCTGTGCATCAGGTCACGAGTTGTGTGTGTTGTTTTTAACTGACAATGATGCTTTGCTTGGATCGGGAGATGTTGTGCCATGAGCGGGTAGGTTCATGGATGGTGCTTGACATGTGATGATATGAACGGGGAGGTTCATATCCAATTACTCTCACGTGGGGATACGAGCGAGGTAGGTTCGTATGTTCCGTGCTCACGTTGAGAGATGCCACGTGCGGGGAGGTACGGGGCTGGTGGATCAGATGTGTTGGACTACGGGCGGGTAGGTTCGTAGAGCAGGACTACGAGCGGGGAGGTTCGTAGAGGCAGGACCACGAGCGGGCAGGTTCGTGTGAGCATTATATTCCCGAGTCCAAGGCTAACCAGTTGTGTGATTTGAAGGCTCTAAAGCCTTGGGGATTAAGGTCTTGGCCAAGAATTATATATAATGAATAAGAAGGGTATATGATTTATCTGGTGTTTTATATGCTTGTTATTTTATTTTCTCAGCTCACCCTTTCTGTTTGTGTATGGCGATGATCGTGTAATTCGTTACACGGGAGCAGATGTTGATACAGGTGGTGCTGAGGATGTTCAGATGGCGGAGTGAGGGCTAGCATGGGATTAGAGCTAGGATTTTCTCTTAGATGTATTACTTTATGGTTTATAATAAACTCGAATAATGGGAACTTGTAACGCTTGGCTAATTATGTTATAAGTTTTGGCGCGTGTTTTAATAAAATTAAGTTTTTGCGCGTTGGAATTTTCATTAATGCGTTGTTCGAGATAATTTATTTCTTTTAGTATTTTATTTTAAGTAATATTCCTTAGGGATGTTACACATTGCCTATTGTTGGAGCAGTTGAAAACAATCTTTGAAACCAAACAAGTGTTGAGTTATGAATATCAACCGGCTAACCTCAAACTATACATCGGTTTGTCATCGGATAATTGACTTTTACATATTTACTTATCATTGTGCTCCTAACTCTTGTTATATTTTACAGAGTCAAGGATGGGAATGTCTAAGCAAGATTTGGCGAGACGCCTAAAGAGCATTCACGTGCCCCTTCCCCGACCAACTGTTGTGGAAACTTCGACTCGAGCAATTGAGGCCCTGCAAATCCCTCCAGATGACGAGGAGACCGTGTCTGAGTCGGGATTGAAGCGTCGCAAGAGAGGATCGACGACTCGAGTGGCTGCCGAGGCCATAACAACATCATCTCACTCTCAACCCGAGCAGGCTATGTCATCGATTGGACCGCTGCAACTCGAAGGGTCGAGCAGTGGTAGCCAGAGCTTTTGGGACGCGTCTTACCGACATGTGTCCCATTCTTTAACGCACAATGTTTTCGAGGGTGACCTGTAATGTTTGCTGAATCAAGATCCATCATCAGTTCAAGAGGTTATCTGTGCCATCCTACATAAGGCTGAGGTGTCTACAATCGTGTTGTGCAAGAGATTGAATCAGATAGGCCTGATCGAGGAGAGGAAGGATAAGGAGATCTCTGTCGCGAAAGTGGAGATATCGAGGTTAACCGCCGAACTTGCTGAGATGGAGAATTTGAAGAAGAGACAAAAAGATTAAGAGACTAGGTCGGTTGAGCTTGAGATGGCCTTGAAGGAGGCTGCAAAAAAGTCGGATGAGCTCGAAGATCGGCTTCGCTGACTAGAGGTCGATGTTGAAGAAAAAGAGAGATCTTGGAGGGAATATGAGGAAAAAATGGTGAATGACGCTGCCACTACTTATGGTGTGGGGTTTGAAGCTGCTTTGGAGCAAATTCGACTTTTGTGCCCTACGACTGATCTCTCCGGTGTGGATGCCGAGAAGGTCGTCATTGATGGTAACTTGGTGGATGGTTAAAGGACCCTTCAAAGGCGACCTAGTTTTTAATGATAAAAGAAAAATGAACATTTTATGTAATTGCACTCACCTGTTTTGTAAACTGACATCTACCTTGGCTTTTTGATGTTTTTCGACGAACATGTGTTTATTTACCATGTATTTTGACGTCCTATTGCGTTTGTTCTTATTAACCTCGTTCCCAATGTTCGGCTATGTATTGACTTCGTAACCCTCAAGTCTAAACTTGTACAGACATTTAGCAGTTCGACATCACCCCAAGGCCGAAGCCGAACTTAGGTTGTCGTTTTTAACGGCTCTTCACCGCCCTAAGCCGAGCTTAGGTAGTTACTTTTAGCGGCTCTTCATCGCCCCTAAGCCGAGCTTAGGTAGTCGCTTTCAGCGGCTCTTCACCGCCCATAAGCCGAGCTTAGGTAGTCGCTTTCAGCGGCTCTTCACCGCCCCTAAGCCGAGCTTAGGTAGTCGCTTTCAGCTGCTCTTTACCGCCCCTAAGCCGAGCTTAGGTAGTTGCTTTCAGTGGCTCTTCACCGCCCTTAGGCCGAGCTTAGGTAGTTGCTTTCAGCGGCTCTTCACCGCCCCTAAGCCGAGCTTAGGTAGTCAAAAAGTAGAAATATATCAAAGTTAGGAACAAAAATGGAGATTTTATTAGAAAAAATATTCCTAACCTCATTAAAAAACCCCCGTGTTCCTTACCGAGGGAAAATGAGTGTCAGTTCCAATACATAAATGCTTAGCTAAAGTAAAAATGAAGGTTAGGGGGATCTCCAACCCATCTAAGGTCTCCAGGATGTAGGGGCCATTGTCGAGCACGTGTTTGATGCGGAAAGGTCCTGTCCACTTCGGGGAGAGCTTATCCTCGATTTGTAAAGGATGTGCCCTTCTTAGAACGAAGTCGGCTTTTATGAATGATCGGGAGATTACCTTGGTCTTGTATTTGGACTCTATTCGCCGCTTCATTGCCTCACTACTAATCTTAGCTGCATCTCTAACCTCGTCTATCATGTCCAGGTTCGCTCTCGTGCCCTCCTCGGTCAGGGCGACGGAGAATGTTCTGACCCGAAAAGAAGGTTGCTCGGTCTCCAAAGGAAGGACTACATAGGTGCCATAAACCAAACTAAAAGGGGTCTCGCGCGTGGTGGACTGCGGAGTGGTGTGATAAGCTAATAAGATCCCGGGCAGTTCCTCTGGCCATTTGGACTTTGTTGTTGTTATACGGCGACATAACGCCCTCAAAATCCCCGATTTGCTGCCTCTGCCTGACCGTTTATTTGCGGATGTTCCACCGAGGTGAATACTTGGCGAAATCCCCAACTTTTGCAAGTCGCCCGGACAATCGACGCGGTGAATTATGTTCCGTTATCCAAGATTAATCGCTGTGGGACCCCGAACCGATAGACAATCCTTGTCCATAAAAAGGCCCGTACCACGCTTGCTGTGATGGATGCCGCTGGCTCAGCCTCGATCCACTTTGTGAAATATTCGACAGCAACCACCAAGAATTTTCGCTGCCTAGTAGCCACAGGAAATGGACCTAGGATGTCAATACCCCAAGTGTGAAAAGGCCACGGGGTGCTTATGGAGTGTAAATCCTCCGGTGGAGCGCGATGAATGTCGGCGTGTAACTAACATTGAGGACACTTTTTAGCATAATCCTGACAGTTCTGCTTCAGCGTAGGCCAGTAATAGCCCGCACGTAAAACTCTGAGGGACAACGTGATGAAGGATTGACCCCAACCAAGGATAGAGACACATGTTTAAGAAGACTAAGCATGTTTAGAAAGGAAGTTCATTAATCCTTCATTCCTTTCATTTGTGTTTGTTATTTTTGATTCCCAAAGTTGACTTAGTTGAATCAACTTTAGTTGACTTGACTTGTTGACCTTTGACTAGGTTTGACTTGTTGACTATAGTTGACTTGACTTAAGCCAACATGCTAATCTATGTTTATTTGCTTTGTAGGTTAATTAGGATTAAGAAAGCA
>Ga0209389_1005117_pt1 | contig 11088 bp, 4 predicted proteins | sample CowpearedBW_FD_187526 | JGI IMG/M metagenome (GOLD analysis project Ga0209389, IMG submission 187526) | Root nodule microbial communities of legume samples collected from California, USA - Cow pea red BW (SPAdes) (version 2) | ecosystem: Host-associated > Plants > Roots > Nodule | place: USA... | reverse complement strand
ATTTTTGTTAAGTTTATTTGACGTTTCAAGCGCATTTCATGATAATATTTGAATTATTTATACCGTTTGATATTTGACCGGTTTAATCCTTCATCTTTGAAAATATTTGAATTTAGTCATTTTAACCAATTTTTGTTAAGTTTGTTAAGTTTATCTGATGTTTCAAGCGCATTTCATGATAGTATTTGAATTATTTACACTGTTTGACACATTTTCGATTCAATGTTAACTTAAATATTATCATAAAATGTGTTTAAAATGTCAAATAAACTTAATAAAATTTGATAAAAAGGACCAAATTCACATATTTCTAAAAATGAATGACTAAATTGGTATAAAATTTTGAAGAGAAATTAATTTCAAAATTGACTGAAACTTGAGAAACCTATTTAACTATATATATATATATACTTTTATTTTCTTATATATAAACTACCTTTTACATCGAAAAGATAATTATGATAGATTGTAATAATAAATAATAACAATTAATTATACATTAGATTAATTATTTAAATAATTTAATTTTTCTTGTTACAATCCCTAAAAGTTGTTGTGATAAGAAATAGACTTAATCAAGTTTTAAATTTTTTATAAATGTGTATATTTTTAATTGAATCTCAATTAATTTTTAAAATTTATTAAATACTTAAAAATTTTACATTTTTAATTAAATTTTAATATTTAACTTTTAGTTTTTCTAAAAAATAACAGTCACAAATTATTTAATAAAAAAAATTAAACAACAAAGAGTTAAAACATTTGAGAATTAAATAAATTAAAAGTTAAATAAAATTTGATATATAAACTTACAACTTAATTAAACGTAAAACAATACTTTCAATTTCTTACGAGGAATTATATTAGTCTATTTCTTTTACACTCTACTGTTAGCTTATTTTTATTCATCACTATATCCTCATTTTCTCCTATTTCTCTTCAGCAAAACACTTCTAATATAATTTCAGTTCTCACAGACTATCACTTCATTAAAGTCCATTCATGGTAAAAGAATCAACAAACTGTGAATACTTTCAAACAAGAATATTTTTACGGAATTGCTGTGAGAACAAACAGAAACAGTAAAATTATCATTGAGTACATAAAAATAGTTTGTAATTTAATCAAAACTTCTTTTCAGAGTATTTCAATTAACTCCTATAATAATTTATAAAAATATCTTATAATATAACTTCATCATCTTATTTCACCTTTGATCACTAAAACAACTCAAAATGATAATCAAGTTGTACTCAAACACAACCTATATCCAAAATGCATGAAAAGTGATATCAGGCAATAAAAACAAAACATCCTCTAGACAGAGAATGGTGTCTCAAGTTTTTATCTTTGACCATTAAAATATAGCTAAAAACTAAATCCTGTGTGTTCTAAGAAAACAGTATGAAATGTACTGGCAGAGTTGATGGTTATAGTTCACAACAAAATGAATGTTATATACATTATATTTCACAATGTATTATGTTTCTACATGCATTTAAGTCCAAAGAAGAAAAGGTAACAGAGTCTTTAAGAAGAGCAGACATTGCAACTCTTCATGCACTTTCCTCTGACTCCTTCACCTCCAACCATATAAAGTGGATTCTTCTCACATTCACCTATTTTAGCCCACCTAGTGCAATTCTCATTCTCATCAACACATTCTCCACTATACTCCTCAAGTGACCTCACAGGTTTTTCAAAGTCACTCACGTGAATCCACTTGGTTGCAGACCACTTTTCACCCTCAATCACTGGACAGCTTCCATGCAAGCTATTGGCATCAGTAGTTGCATCAAGATGAAGACTGAAGAACAACAAGGCATCACCCTTACGAGGTTTTACTGAAAACACCAAAAAAAAAAGGGTTAGAGCCATTGAAATATCAAGCATAAGAACAGTTAAGTTCATTCAGTACTGAAAACCATTGAATTCTTAGTGTGTGAAACTATTAGTCTCTGCAGATGTGCCTGCAACATCATCGTACTAAGAAGGAGAATGTGAAATTACGTACACCACATGATATTATACACTCTGCAGGAATGTTTTTCTGATGTAGTTCAACATAAAAATCTGCTAATAGTTTGTAAAGGCATCCAAATATATATACCTGCATATCCTTTGTGAGCACATTCTGACCAGGTATCATCTTTTGGCTGTGACAACTTTCCCTGAAAATGAAAAAGAATTGATCATGATTTCAATTTTTCTTTTTATAGAGGGAAGGGATTCCGAATGAAACATCAGAGAATCAAAGCCATGAGAAAATCTTTACCTCAGAATTGGGAAAAATTGTTTCCCCACCCTTCTCAACATCAGACAGATACATCAATACAGTAGCAATCCTATGGCCACCCATAATTTGATTAGCTTTGTCATGGAAGTAATCAAAGTGTGGTTCATACTTCTGACCATGCTCATAATGCAGTACTTGCATTGACTCACCATTCTCTGATGCAATGAACATACGTTTAAATTAAAGCAAAGAAAAGCAAATACTGAACTGGATCAAAGAATGATATTTTTTACTAACCTACAGGAAGGAATGTCCATGCAGAAATTCGGCATTCAATATCAGCAACTGTTTCATCCTTAAAAGATCAAATATAGAAAAAAGAGGAAATCAATACGTAAATGCAATTGTCACAAAGCTCTGTTAAAATAAATTTCAGCTCATGAAATTGAGATAAAAAATTGTTGGTGGAGCGGCAGAATTATTTGGTCATGAGACAGAATTATTAACTTGTTACTCTTATGCCCTGAAAGAGTAAACCATTAACCTCTGATTACAGCACAGTAGAACTGACAGTGGCAGCCCTCCATGATGCACATTATTCATTTAAATGCAAGATAATATCAAAGTCTATCCTAGATTATAATCATCTCAAACAAGCAAACAGACATTGAGCATGTTCACCACCTCCTTTCCTAAAGAAAAAGCTTCATAGAAGTCACATGTGGTTGTGAAAGTGATAAAATTCCATTTCTAGCATTTAGCAAGAGCAAGAGCGAACATTCTCCACCATATGAACATCTCCTTATTCACATGTTAACTTGTGGTTCAGTACATCTTCACTTCATTGTAATTATAATTCAATCCACATTTTGCATACACTTACATTTAACTTCTCTATAAGCTACATAGTTAATCATAATCAAATAAAAAGCCTTGAAGGTTTCCATATAAGCATAAAATAAACCATTTTGATTCATCATACCTGTGCCTTGTTCAGAAACATTCCAGAACTCGTTCTGACTTCACTCATTATACTTTTACCAGACTCATTATCCGCCACCATAGACTTCTCCAGCTTGTCCTTGGCCTAATATCACAAAAATTCAGACACAAAACTTAATATGATATATAATCTCATAAAAAAATCTCACATAAACCCAATGCCAGAGGTTTTAAATTGTAGCCACAATTTCGTCACAACCCTTAATATTGCGATAAATTGCGGATAAATGCAGCCTCGGCAACCACAAAGCATTGCAGTCACAGAAACCCCAAAAAATCATTAAGTTGCAGCCTAGATCACAGTCGCAGACCCTTTTCTAAAGCCTTGATTTTCTAATATATTGATCATAAAATCAAACATAATCCTCGTATTTGTTATAAATGATGAGCTTCATTCTTGATCCTACAATCTTATTTTTCACAAAGATGAACGGAATTCAACAATTATACAAAATAAGATCAAAATGCATCAATTACAAAAAATACCAAGACCAAAATCCACAGTCATTGTTTTAAAAGTATAAGGACTAAAATCAAAAACAAAATCTAACCAGAGATATCAAATGATCGCATTCTTCCTCCTTTAAGAACCCCTTGTACAGAAAAGCCCTGCACGACATAATTCACAAAAATCAACAACAAAAGATAACAAAATCGACCCATTTGTCTAGCAAAGGAAAAGGTCAAACCTGGGATTCCACGAGAGCTGAGTGACCCGTGTGGGATCAAATTTCACTGAACAGCCTCCCTTGTTCAACCGAAGCCCCGATCCATGGCTGAAAAACGAACACCCACAAACCAAAACAAAAAAAATGTCAAACTTTAAACTCATCCACGGGCAGAGAGATACACAAATGGCAGAACGGCATTCAGAAATAAAATTATGATCATCATTACGTGGCCTTGGCTTCTTGGTCCACACCAGGCAACCGAATGGCGGAAACAGAGATCTCAAAACAGAGGAAACAGAGAAAGAGCGACACGAAACGGAGAGAAACCATGGTGAAAGGCTTTTTCAGTGGGCAATCTGAAAAGAGTGTTGAAATTTATGCAATGCAATAAAAAAGAGTTGAAAGTGAAAGAGAGTTTGTGAAAATGTAATGTGGGCGTTTATTCAATCTCGGTTTGTCGTTTTCGGAGCAATGAGGATTCAACGAACGCCCACTGGTTTTGATTTGGCTTTCTACTTCCTCTGTCTGTTTCTAATGTGTGCTTAAACCCACCTTCTCGAACCTTCGTTTACCGCATCAACACGGAAAAAAACATGGTCCCTGTGTTTTTGTAAGGTTAAATTCTACGTTATTAATTCATTTATTTTAATATAATGCGGTTTTATTTTATATTCTAAACATTTAATTTAATTATATATTTTTTTAATAAAATGATGCTTCGATTAAAATAAAGTGTTAAATATCTTTTTTTCTTAGCTTTTAGAAAATTTTGAAATTAGTCTATTTTAAATCAATTTAGTTCTTGATGTTTTCAAATACGTGAATTTAGTTCTTCTAATCAAATAACATCTCAATCATATTTTATAATAGCATTTGACTTAATATTAAAACAAAAATATATCAAACAATATAAATAATATAAATATAATCTTGAAATGCGTACAAAACATCAATTAAACCTAACAAAATTTAATAAAACAAATGACTAAATCCACGTATTCAAAATGTGAAAGACTAAATTAATTTTAAATTTTAAAATTAACTGATTTCAAAATTTAACAAAAATATATTTAACTCTAAAATAAATTAACATGTCACGTTAAACTTTATCGGTAAGAGAACTTGTTTTTTGTAACTTGGAAATTTGACTTGATTCATGTTTTTTTTTTCTTTTTCTTTTTCTCTGAAACAAAATGAAACAATTTCTGAATACGTTCAGTTTTAGACGTCAACAGAGAAGTGGAGAAACTTGAGTCCAACTACGTCTTTCTCCCATGCCGAATGTCTGATGAGAAGAAAGAGAAATGGTGTTGCTCTCTCTATGTATAAATAAATTAGCTAAATTGTGGTTTGAGATTTTTAAATTGTTGATAATATTAAATTAAAATATTAAAGAATTAAGAAGATGAAATATAGTTTGCGGAGGAACAAAATTTTGATAAAAGAAATAAGAAATTAAGATTTCATGTTTATATTGTGTATTTTAATTCATTTGAAAATAGGAGTGCATTTGTTTAATTAAATTTATTGTTATTTATAAATAAAATGTAAATATATTGTATGCATCGCCCAACTCAAGAATAAAGTAGATAAAACATTCGTTTCAGACTTCAAAAGAAAAACCCTCAGCATTTTTTTATTTTTTTAGTATTAATATTTTTTTATTAAATTAATTATAAGATAAAATTTAAGTAAAAAAAAGCTTCAAAACAACTTTTTAGTTATAATATATCTTTATTAAATTAATATTAAAATTATGTTTGAGAAAAATAAATTTTAAAAAATATTTTTTTAGTACTAATATACCTATTAAATTAATTATAAGTTTATGTTTAAAAATAAAATTTAATTAAATTATTATTAGTATCCTTCAATTAATCTCTACATGTACTGAAATGATATTTAATGAGTTAAAACATTTTTTTAGTAAATAATTAACTTTTTTTACGAAAAAAAGTAATAATGGTTAATTACTTTTATTTTACTTACCTATCATTGTTCTTCTTCTATTTTATAAAACAAATGTTTTTAGAATTTTGTCAATTTACATTCTTTGAATTTCATGTTGACTGTATACCAATATTTTCACCCTTATCTCAAGTTGATATGTTTTTTCACTACTAACAAAATTTGTATTTCCTACCAATTTTGTTTTGAATTTCTTTTCGTAGGAAATACTTACAAATTTTGTTGTGAATTTTTTTTTTCAAGAAATTGCTACCAATTTTCTTGCAAAACATTTTGTATAAAACACTGTTTGCAACAAATATTGTAGAATATACTTGCAAATTTTAAATTTTGTAGGAAATGATTACCTACAAAGAAATTACCTGCCATTTAAAATTCCTAGAAAAATAGTAGAAAAAAGTCTTTTCTTGCAAAATTTGTTAACAAATTTATAAGAAAAATTTCATGTAATATAAGAATTTACAGTAGTGTTTCTTTCTATTCGTTATTTGTATGAATGTTGCCTTTATTCTACTTGTTGGATTTATATTGGAATTAAAAATACATTTATTTTTTTCAGTTTTTTTTTATACTTTTTGATTTAGGGATTTTGAGAGTTTTTTTTGCATATATCTTGATGAGGAACTGAATTTTTTCTACATAGCTATTAATTATATTAGTTTAGTCTTTTTGCGGACAATAAAAAAACAAAAAAATGTGACAAGAAAATAAGATTCAGATTTAAACTCTACATTCAAAACTAAGGAGCTAAGCTGAGTTTCTTTAGAAAAAGTAATTCAAGTTTTGGAAAAAAAAAAACTTACCTTTTCTGTAACAAAAATCATAAAGAAGGACTCTCTTCAAAGTTATTTAAGTTTAGGAAAAAAAATACTTACCTTTATTGTATATTTATGCATTTAATTTATTTTCATAATTAAATAACTTAAACAAAATTTTAGGTTTGAAAAATGATAAATTAATTGACATTCTTTGTGACATCCCATTTAAATAGATTAATCTACTAAACAAAACATCGCATAGTTATAATATTAAGGAGCAAAGCTGACCGAAGAAACCAGAGTTAAGAAAAGTACTTTAACAGTCATCCATAGGAGTGCTTAAAAGGAAACCTAGGCATATAACCATGCCATAACAAAACCAATTATAAAGCTTAACAGTTTTGCAAAAGAAATGCTATATGAGCATGGAATTACAAGGCACTAGGGCCATAGAATTTCTTTCGAAGGCCACATCAACGGGCCCATTAAGCTACACTGCTACCACCATCAGGCCTACCTCCAGAAGCATTCCCATCTGCTCCCACCACATGGTGATCATCACAAAAGAGAAAGCAGAACAGGAACATACACAAAAATTTCAAGGGTAAGCTAGTGTAATTTAAAACTTATCATGGTATAAAAGAACAAGTACATGAACATTCCCAGGCATACAACACAGAGACACAAAAGTCATGTTATGGCAAACAAACAAGACACTATGACTCAATTATCCAGATACACATACTAAGATCGGATTCACTGGACGCTTGCACTCGTGGTGGCCTCTACTGCTCTGCAGAGCCATTGCCAATGGGTTTCACCCTACCACACACGAGGTTAGCCTTTAAGCGTCTAAGGCCATTATCCTGCCAGAGACTAGAGCCTCCCGCTACTCTCACCACTTGGGTCAGTTTGCTCTACTTGAGACTCACTGACCCTTTAGAGCTTCGGGATGCGATCCTTACTTGAATCCATATCTTAATATATACACTACACACCACCATGAGATCTCCCCACGAGACTCATGGAATTACGCCTATCACATACCAAATTCATGTTTCATACCATATCCACCATCTTTATCTCAAAACATTCAGTTCTCAACCAACCAAAATCCATGTGTTATTCATGCCAACATACCAACTTTTAGTTAAGAAGATTCAAGCAACCACATATATTCACATGCTTTAGGTTTTGAAGGAAAGGGGTAAATAAATAAAGCACACAATTCACCCATCAAACAAAGAGAAAAACAGAATTGAAACCACCCGCTGCAGCAGCCTCGCTCAAGCTAGGAGTTGTCGCCCAGACGAGAGAAGTTGTCTCGCTCAGGCGACGGGCTCTCGCTTAGGCGAGCCTACAACAGTGGGTCATTGGAGAGTTTCACGATCCCTCGCTTAGGCGAGCCTACAACAGTGGGTCATTGGAGAGTTTCACGATCCCTCGCTTAGGCGAGGCTGTCTCGCCTGGGCGAGCTGTCTTGTCGCTCAAAACGCAGCCCCTCGCCTGGGCGAGTGCTCGAGGCAGAACCCTGAGTGAGCTGCTGATATTCTCGCCTAGGCGAGACGAGCTCGCCTGGGCGAGAATATCAGTTCTCCCCCACAGTTCCATACATGCAAGGCAGAAAAACGACATAGAGCAACATCCATAATATACGCCAACCATTTTTACACGATTCCAACACCATTCAAGCACCCACAACATGGAACAGAACATAAGCATGCCACAATAACTTTAAACTTAAAGACCTAGCTCCCCTTACCTCTGTTTCAAGCACCAAAAGCAACCAGACCCTAACTATGCAGTACCACAGCTCCAGGAACTATGGCAATGAGCTGAAACGTGGAAAAAGAGGACAAAACGAAGTTAAGAGACTTAACCCCAACTTGACCCACGTGTTTTAAACAATGCAAAAAGGAGAAGGAACGGACGAAGAGCTCTAAAGCTCAACTTACCTGGAAAAAGAGAGAGTTTTGCTAACTCGGAGGTGTGAGGATGGAGTGCCCTAGCAGGGAACCTTGCTGAAGAACAAAGTGTTTGAGGGAGGGGAACCTGCTTTTGTAAAGGAGACAAGGCACAAAATGAGCTGAAAGGGGTATAGGGGGTCCCTTAGTGGGCTGGCCTTAGGCCCACGAGAGGTTAGGCCCTAAACACAAAACTGAATTGGGGCTTAAATTCTTAATTATATAAAAGACATATTATTTTTAAAATGCATATATAATTTATAAAATGATATTAACAACAATTCCAATATCAATTTCTTTGGCCGAGAGGAGTTTATCAAAGTTAAAGATAATAAAAACATTTAAGAAGAAAGATTAAATGGAGTAGTCCTTATTGTTTGTTAAAAAAATATGTCAAATAAAATTAATTATGATGATTTAATAAATAATTTTACATAAAAAAAAATAAAAAATCTCATTTTTTAACTTTGATTTAGGCCCTGCCAATCCTTTAACAGCTCTTGAATTTGTGCTCCTAAACAACGTTGACTTCTTTTAATAACACATTAATTAAAACTTGAATAGAAAATTATAATTCAAAGTTGGTTTTATTGCGACAAAGATGGTCGCAACTTACAATAAGAAAATATCATAACATGAAATAGTTTATTTTACAAAATATAACATGTAAAGAGAATAAAATAATAAATTATCACGGTGATAGTTTTAGACAATGAAAATATTTTTTTCTTATTGAGGAAAATTATGTAAACATTGGGTTTGGTAGTTGTATTTTAATATATTTGGTTTTGGTGCATATTTTTATATTACAATTTATGAAAGATTGTTTTATATTTTACAATGAATTATAATGACAAGAAAATGGTGTTTAAGACATGTAAGACATACATATACTTGTGACATTGCCAACAAAATATGAAATATGCGTAATAGATGGGTAAGTATAATCAACCTATGTTTATTTTCAATTTTTTTTTATATTGCATTTTAATAACAAAGGAACAATTCATGGAAATGATTATAAAGTTGCTTCTAGGCAAGGTTTTAGACACGGTGAAATTGATCTTAAAAAAGAAATCATTCTTAAAAATTGTAGATATCTTAATAAGTTTGTATTGAAATTTTTTTTTAAAAGTTTCTTAAATAAATTAGAACATAATAATTTTGAACATGCATTAACTTATAATAATCAAAGTAATATCCATCTCATTACATTGATTTCAAAAAATTATCATCATATTCATATTTGCTATCACTATATACTAAAATTTAAATGATAATAATATAAAGATAGAAAATATTTATAAAATTATTGATGATAAGATGACTAAGACTATACTAATAAGGTAATAGTATAATAGTGCAAGGTATTAGTATAAGCTTTCCAATCATGATAGGTGGACTATTAATAAAATATTTGTTACTATTAATAATAAATTAAGAATATGATAAAAATTAGTGTTTAATGCCAATTCTAATATTTTAATTCATATTTATTTTTTTAAGCTATTTTTTAATTAAAATATTATAACGAAGTTATTTTCTTATTATTCACGTCTTCTTTTCATGTTGGATGCCTGTTTAATATAAGTTAATCAATCTTTACCTTTTTCTTTAATTTTGGAGACACAAACAACCATTACAATTTTATAAACTAAGTAATTGATTTTTTCACTTAAAACAATTTTATTTTATAATTAACGCATTAAATTCATTTTATTACGTGTTTGGTCATTTTGCATATGGACAATAAAAAGGTTTAATATATATTTAATGTTTGACAACAATGTCAAATACACGTCTTTAAAGTCGGGTTGAAAAATGACGCGCATACACTTAACACTCTTTAATTACATAAAATTACATAATTTATATATTAGTATTTGTAAAAGTTTTCTTTAACTTTTGTTCATGAAAAATAAAATTATTTTGTCATTTATTACGTGAGAATTTTTAAAAATGTTTAAAATATCAATTATTAGTGTTTATGCTGCCATATTAACACCTGAATATCATTCCTAAAGCAATATTATTTATTTACCTAAAGTGAATGATAAGGAAAAAAATATCAGTGATTCTAGAATTAAAAAAATATGAAAATAAAAAATATTTCACAAAAGTGAAAATGAGTAAGTACTAGTTACTCATTTTATTTTTGTGCACTGACATCTACAATTTTCTCAAAACACTTAAAGACAGAAAGAAAAGGCCCAAATTATGAGGACCCGGCCCATTCCGCATCTATCTTTCAATTTTAGGGTTTCTCTTTCTAGATGCTTCACCGTTCAAATGTCCTTGCTTATAAATACGCAAAGCAAGTGTTTCACTCTCAGTCTCTCACAACCGTGCCTCTTCCATCTGCTAAGGTTACAGGTCTCTCTGATGATCTAACCGACCTATTTTACTAGGTTTATTCTTCATCTCTAATTTTAGGGTTTTAGGACAATTGTTGTTTTTCAACTTTTTGCTTTTTTTTTTTCTTTTTAATT
>Ga0209389_1005116_pt1 | contig 11090 bp, 11 predicted proteins | sample CowpearedBW_FD_187526 | JGI IMG/M metagenome (GOLD analysis project Ga0209389, IMG submission 187526) | Root nodule microbial communities of legume samples collected from California, USA - Cow pea red BW (SPAdes) (version 2) | ecosystem: Host-associated > Plants > Roots > Nodule | place: USA... | reverse complement strand
TCTGGCTTTTCTTCTGTTTGCCAAGTATATTGTAAGCTCACTAATTCATCTGGCTATATATTCCTGAAAACAGATTATGGAGATCGTAAATTATTTTCTCATTATTTTATGATGATACATGGATCAGGGAAAGAAGAACCCGAGATTCTTCTGGGTGCCAGCAATTGCCCCGTTGATATCTGTTATTCTCTCTACTCTTTTTGTATACTTAACACGTGCAGACAAGCATGGTGTTGCAATTGTAAGTATACATATATACATATATATTACCTTTCTCATGCTAAATATGGTAGATTGTACCTGTGGTCATATGATTAAATGCATTAGCAGAAAACTAAGATAATAATGATTTTATAGCAAGGCAAATGCTAATTCAAAACTGTACTAAGTTGATAGGACTAACTAATTGCAACAGTGGTAAAGCTTTTTTTTTTTCTATTGATGTGTGAAGGTAAAAAAGATAAAGAGTGGCATCAGTCCTTCATCTGTGAAGGAAATTTATTTTACTGGTGATTACCTTGGGAAAGGTTTCAGAATTGGCATCGTGGCTGGCATGATAGCATTGACTGTAAGCAAAATTATCCTCATATGAAGAATACTTTTCCATTTACTTATATGTGTTTTATGTGTTGTTATGAACTCTTTCATTTTTGTTATCAGGAAGCTACAGCAATTGGAAGAACATTTGCTTCCATGAAGGACTATCAATTAGATGGAAACAAAGAAATGGTGGCATTAGGTGCTATGAATGTTGTTGGTTCATTCACTTCCTGTTATGTGGCAACTGGTAAGTTCAAATATATTCTTTGCTGTAAGAAGCATGCATGTGGTCACAGCTAATGAAAGAAATTATAATGCTTTTCTTTTAGCTGATATAAGCATATAATTCGCAATAAAAATGATGAAAAAGAGAGAAGAGAAGTATGATTGTTTGGGAAAATTACACTTTATTCCATGTATTTTACTTATTTCAGAATACCCCTCATTGTTTCTTGCTATCAGTTAGCCCTCTTCAAATTCCGTATAACTGGATAACTAGCTTTTTCTTCATTGTAGTTCTTTTTCTCAACCTAATCCCCCTTCAAAGGTTTAGCTTTCCAAGAGTAAATGTGTAAAAAAGTAACAACTTTTTATGGGATAGGTTGAGAAGGTACTTCTAAGAGAGTACTTTGTTTTTTTGAAAGAATTTAATATGTTTTTTTTTGTAAAATATGTTGTTTGGACAAAAAAAATTTAAGAACAATTTGAAGTTGTAGAAATTTATGAATGTTTTGATTACTTAAAATTGTAAAATGTTAAACACTACCTTCAAATGAACAAAAGAATTTGAAATACTCTTACCTTCAACTCTCTTTTCATTTCCCATACTATTTCTTTTTTCTCTTTTCTTCTTCCCTGAACCAGTCCTCTCTCTCTCTCTCTCTCTCTTTTTTTTTTTTTTTTTTTTTTCTCTTTACTTCTTTCTGTTTTTTTAGTACACATCACTCTTCTTAATGTCCATCTAAATAAGAAAGGGTCAAACTTTGTACTTTTAAATTATTAAACATTATATATCTTAACTAGAATATATTTAAAAATTGACTAAATATTTATTTTCATAAAGTTTATTATTAAAATTTCAATCACTCAAGTATATATTTAAAATTAAACTTTCATTTTGTAGAAATTAAATGTCATACAAACTAAGAATGTGAAATTTCATATTTCAAACACTTAAAAATTCTCTGAAATTTCAAAATTCCTCGTTCGAAAGCAGCCTAAAGAAGTGGTGTAACATAAACTGCTGTCTTAATGTTAAAAGTTATCTGAAAAATTAATTTTTTTGACTAGAAAACAAGATTGTAAGGGTTAAGTAACTACACCCAAGAAAAAAGGTTGGTAGGGTTATTTGGGGAAAGGAGAAACTGCAAGGAATGAATAAAGTCTAATTTACTCTAATAATAATTTTATGGTAGTTTGTTTCATAATTAATCATGAAAACAAAATGCATGCACATGGATTCTATGCTAATTTTTCATAGGTTATGGACTAATCTCTTGCTAACTACAGGTTCTTTCTCTCGGTCAGCAGTAAACTACATGGCTGGCTGCGAAACTGCTGTATCTAATATTGTCATGTCTGTTGTTGTGTTCTTAACCTTGCAATTCCTCACACCTCTTTTCGAATACACTCCAAATGCCATTCTTGCTACAATCATTATTTCTGCTGTCATCAACCTTGTGGACTATAAAGCAGCGATTTTGATATGGAAGATTGATAAGTTTGACTTTGTTGCTTGCATGGGAGCATTTTTTGGGGTTGTTTTTGCATCAGTTGAAATAGGACTTTTAATTGCAGTAAGTACTGAGACAAAGTTATCCTATGCTGCATAATGTTAATGTGCTTTCTGATAGGTAATATTAATTTAGATGTTCTTGTGGTAGGTCTCTATATCCTTTGCAAAGATCCTATTACAAGTTACTAGGCCACGAACTGCAATTCTGGGGAAGATCCCTAGGACTACTGTCTACAGAAACATCCAACAATACCCTGAAGCCACAAGAGTTCCTGGTTTACTCATCATCAGAGTTGATTCTGCAATATATTTTTCTAATTCCAACTATGTTAAAGAAAGGTAAAATTGTTCCTTCTTTGTACTTTTCAAGCTATAACTGACTAGAACTGTTATCCAGGCATTTATATTCAACAAAAATTAAAGAATCCATCATGTACAGTTTTTTACTTCTGAATTGTTGTCTTAATAATCTAAAGTGATCAGAGAACTGTTATATTGTTCTGAAAATACCACTGATACTAGATATCTATGGAGCTCGGACATGTCTGATACGTATCGATCGAACACCGACACATGTACAATACTCACACGATACACATATTGGTGAAATGTCAAAGACATTTTCCTGTCTCTGACATGATTTTGATATGACTCCAACACAATGTTAATAACCACAAATCTAATGGTTTTCTAAAAAACTCAAACTTGTAAACTTATTACATAAGTATCTATTATGATTATAGAAATAAGGAACAAATCTTATATAATCACTACTTTTTTGCTTTTTGGATATTAGGTAGATTAGATTCATTTTTGTGTTAGACGATAACATATTTAGATTATTATATTTGACTAATCTTGTTTATAGATGATTTTGACGATGTAAATACATAATGATCTAATATATAGATTTGTGTCCTTGTGTCCTACATTTTGGAGACTACATATATCGAAGTTTCCGTGTCTAGTTTCCGTATCATTGTCCGTGCTACCTATTGTATGAAGTTTCAATGTTGATGTACCAGGAAAATAACACAATCAGTATCAAATATCGAACTATTCTACTGAATTAGATTGTTTCTCTCTTACCATTTACAATATTACTCTTAAATGATGATAACTTCACTGACAACCTATTTCCTTGTTTTGGTAATTTTGAAACCTATTTATTAATCAATGACTAACGTTTTCTCTTGCAGGATATTAAGATGGCTGATGGATGAGGAAGAACAAGTGAAAGTAGACTACCAAACAAGAATCCAATTTTTGATAGTAGAGATGTCACGTGAGTGTCCACAATTTTTTTTTCCTTTGTTACATTTTCCTATAGTAAGTATACAATTTCATATCATTGTTCTCAAACTGTGTCTATTGCAGCTGTCACAGACATAGACACAAGCGGCATCCATGCACTTGAAGAGTTATTTAGAAGTCTTCAGAAAAGAGATGTTCAGGTAATATGAAACCATCTACTCTAACAATTCTAAATGATATCATGTGACAAATATCTTACCAAAGAAAGCACCATTTTGAGCAGCTTGTTCTGGCAAATCCTGGGCCAATAGTAATAGACAAGCTCCACACATCAAATTTTGCGGCTTTGCTTGGTGAAGACAAGATCTTCCTCACTGTTGCAGAGGCTGTTGCATACTGTTCTCCAAAGTTGGCTGAGGAACCTTGAAGAATAACACTTTCAAAATCTGATTTTGCCATCGTTAGGGAAATGAGGGGAAGAAATGAAGTGGGGGATGGTGGAGATCAACCCTGGCTTTCAGCCGAGTTAGCTTTTCAAGAGATGGTCCTACAAAAAGTTGTTACAAATTGCCCTTAAATTTGTGCTAGTTAGTGCTTTTGGGGTCCCTATCCTAAAGAAAAATGATTCATGTGCACAAAGAGCTACATCAACACTTAATATATACTTTCAGAAAGAACAAAAATGATAAGTTTATAAGTTACATGATGTGATAAAAGGAAAGAGATAAAAAGAAAAAAAAAATAAATGTATAATATGTGTAAACAAAATCAAGATGTATTTGTATCATTGCTCCAACCAGCATTAACTCAGGCCTTGGTTTTCACTGGAATCTATATTGTATTATAAAGTTCAGTGTGATACCTTGGAAATGCTCTCATTTTCCATTATGTGTACTGAATGAAAATTACACCTTCAGAAGGAAACCTTTCCATTCCCTCTTCCAAATTTTCTCTTTTTCTTCCGTTTTGTGATTGTAATTCTTGCTGCAGTGAGGTTTGGTTTCAGCTCTAAGCACTTTTAGTGAAAACAGTAGTAACAGTGTAGAAGACAAGATTAATGAAGCAGGTACATTATTTTTCTTTTCTTTTTTCAATGAAAGGTAGATTCGATGTGATTTTATCTTTTCTGTGTTGAACAGGGTCGCAAAATGAGCCACATTCATAATGCAAACATACTTTTTAGGATGTGAATATTATCTGTTAAAAAGTTTCATGACACGCTCCAATAAGAGTTAAGATTTTTTATTAGGGTTAAATAGGGTTTTCCTTTTCAAACTCCTATAAAAAGTTATAATTATAAATTATTTAATCTTTAAACTTATGAAAATTATGTAAAATATCATTTTCAATAAAAGAGATACGAGAATTATAATTTAATGTACTATGAAACTTTATTTGTCATATGAACAATTTTTTACAATAATTTTAAAACAGAAAATATATTTAACTCATGTTTTTTAAACTGACTTGAAGAACCTTTAAATTATATAAAGTAAATTGCGCTACACTACACTCTATTTTTCGGATTAGGCTCATGCTAATTTTGTTATAAACATTAAAATATTACACCAACATCAATTTTAATATTACATATAACTCAAAATTTTGAAAGAATGTTACGCTTTTACTATTATAAGAAAAGGTACAAGGAAAAACAGAAGATAGAAGTGTAAATTAAAATTGTTTTAAGAAGTATTAACGTAATTTAGTTCATTGTATTATTATATGTTCTAGCTAACTTATGCAATAATTTTATAATAACAATAAAGGATTATGTGTAAGGCCCACGAATCTGCCCCTTTTTCTTAAGGCTGCCCCTAACTATTGGGCCTTAGGGTTGACCCAAAGAGGAAAACAGACCTAATCTGTCCCAAACTTTAACTTGTGCTCACTTTTCGTAAAAACAGAACCCTCACCTCCTTAGAGCTGCTGCCGTCTTCCTCCGCTAGGGTTCCACAATATACTCAGCTTCGCGTTCAGCTTGACCCCGTTTTGGCTCACGTAAGTATTCCCAACCCATACTTTTCAATCTTTGGCCCTATTTTCGTGGGCAGTTTTAGAGCTCCGGTATTAGACGCCCTCTGTTCTTTTTTCCAGCTCCGTAATCTTCTCCTAGAGCTGTGGTGCTCCGCTGTTCGATGTTGAGGCCTTAAAACTAGCTTATTCCAGGTTAGGGAAGCTAGAACCCTTCTGTTTGTTGGTGTGGTTGCAGTTGTTTGTGTTTGTTTCGTGATTGGTTGAGTTGTATGTTGCTGTGGATGTATGAGCTAGTTGACATTTTGTTTGGGTATGAGATATGATTGTGGTAGGGAGAAACAATGGCGAGGTTCGACACACTCGCCCAAGCGAGCCTGTCTCGCCTAGGCAAGACTTGCAGGAACAGACCAAAGCTGCACTCGAGCTCTCGCTCAGGCGGAAGCTCTTGTTTTGAGCGAGGTACTATCTCGCTCAGGCGAGAGACGCTCGCCTAAGCGAGGACGCGTGAGAGCCCTGGGCCTGTTGCTCCTGTTTTAGCCTAAGCGAGGAACCTCACGTTTGGGCGAGGGGTTGTCTCGCTCAGGCGAGGAGGGCTCGCCTAAACGAGCCATGCGAAAGCCTCCCCATGCCCCTGTCGCGATCTCGCCTAAGCGAGGGTCCACCGCCTAAGCGAGGACATTCCTCTCTCCTGAGCGAGGACTCCTAGCTTGAGCGAGATCCGCTGCGAGTTGTGTTGTTTCCTTCATTTGGCTAAATGAAATGTTTGATTATGATGTACCCTATATAATGTATGATACCTACAAAATGAAATGCATGAGATAAGCTGTGGTTATTGTACCTTTGGTGGTTTTGTCAGGAAGAGACACCTCCGCCATATCAATCTATCAACCACATCACCCATTCTCATCACAGACGTCGCATGCCCCCCATAACCTTCACAGATGACGATTTTCAAGGCCTTGATCACCAGTAAGATGACCCTATGGTCATCATCGTCGAAATCGAAAACTACGCAGTCAAGAAAGTCCTCATCGACCAAGGCAGCTCCGTCGACATCCTCTATTGGGCTACGTATCAGAAACTCCAACTCCCAACACCGCCATGGTCCTATACAATGAACCGATATACGGATTTTCTGGAGAAAAAGTTTTCACCCGCGACTACATTGACCTCCATATCGTTTTTCGCGATGGCGCCCAAACCAAAACAATTCATATCCACTTCCTTATCGTCGACGCACCTACATCTTATAATGTCCTCCTCGGCCGCCCTTCACCCAACACTCTTGGCACTGTTGTCTCCACACCTCATCAGGCCATGAAGTTCCCCTCCCCATCTGGCGACATCCTCACCATTCATGGCGACCAACGCCTTGCACGCGAATGCTACATGGCCAGCCTACGCCCACAACTTCCCATCCTTCAAACCAATCATATTGAGCGACCACCCGGCTCTGAGATCGCCTTATCTGGTGACGATCTAGACCCCAGAGTGGGCCGGGATGTCCGCCTCGAACCTGTTGAAGAAACCACCCCCTAGAGCTCCCTAATGGCCGCACAATCAAACTCAGTAATGGGTTAGAACCTGAACAACGTGACATCCTAACACCCACCCTTGTCAGTAACACGAACCTCTTTGCTTGGTCAGCTGCTGACTTACCTGGAGTTGACCCTCACGTGGCATCCCATAAGTTGTCCATTTACAAGGAGGCCCGGTATGTCTCCCAGAAAAAATGCAAACTTGGTGAAGAATGACGCCTCACGGCTAAGGCCGAGGCCGACAAATTACTAAATGCGGGGTTTATCGAAGAAGCCCACTACACCACTTGGCTCTCTAACGTGGTTCTGGTCAAGAAAGCCAATGGCAAGTGGCGGATGTGTGTTGATTACACGGATCTTAACAAAGCCTGTCCTAGGGACGCCTACCCTTACCTAATATTGACTGACTTGTAGACGGCGTAGCCGGTAACAAAGTCCTTCGTTTTCTCGATGCATACTCCGGTTATAACCAAATTTCCATGGCCGTATCCGACATGAACAAAACCGCCTTCATCACAGACCACGCCAACTACTTCTACAAGGTCATGCCATTTGGTCTAAAAAACTCAGGAGCAACCTACCAACGATTGATGGACAAAGTCTTCAGCCATTTAATGGGCAAATGTGTCGAAGTATACGTTGACGACATGGTTGTCAAATCCCCAAGCCATCACCAGCACGCTCAGGACCTATCAGCAGTCTTCTCCGCGTTAAGGCAATACAACCTCCGCCTCAACCCCGACAAATTCGTTTTCGGCGTCGACCGCAGTAAATTCCTTGGATTCATGCTGATCCAGCGCGGCATAGAGGCTAACCCTGAAAAGTGCAACGCGATAATTGAAATGTGAAGCCCCACCAGTGTCAAAGAAGTACAACGCCTCATAGGCCGCCTTACTGCCATTTTCGGCTTCCTTCCCAAACTAGCCGAACAAACCCAACCCATCATTCAGCTGCTCAAAAAATCCGCCAAGTTCACGTGGAATGATGATTGTGAACAAGTATTCTAAAAGCTAAAAACAACCCTCACCTCACCACCCATCCTCCATAAATCGGATCATCAACCCTTATTGGTCTATATTACCGCCACAGATCACACCGTAAGCACTGCGCTGGTTCAAGATGTCGGCGACACCCAACATCCTGTTTACTTCGTCAGCAGAACCCTGCAAAATCCCAAAATCAGGTACCAGATGGTGGAAAAATTAGTCCTATCCCTGGAACATGCAGCCCGCCGCCTACGCTCATATTTCCAAAATCATAACATTATCGTCAAAACCGACTACCCGATCAAGAAGATATTGCAGAAACCAGACCTTGCGGGGCGGATGTTGTCCTGGGCCGTTGAGTTATCCGAATTCAACATCCGCTACGAACCTCACGGCCCCATCAAAGCTCAATGCCTTCTAGACTTTGTCAACGATCTCCAACGAACTCCTGAAAAGGACCAATGGACACTTTATGTTGATGGTTTGTCAAACCCAAAGAGGCAAGTGCCGACATCGTACTAGAAGGACTCAACGATATCCTCATCGAAAAATTGCTTCATTTCGCCTTCAAGACGTCTAACAACCAAGCCGAGTACGAAGCCATCCTCGCCGGGTTATCCTTGGCCCGCGAGGTTGGTGTCAAGTCACTAACGTGCAAAACTGATTCCAAGCTTATCGTAGGTCATTTAAATGACGAGTTCCAGATCAAATACCCTACCCTCCTACAATACTATCACCTGGTCCGAAAAGTCGTCCAGTTCGCCTTCGAACAAGTCTGCATCCAACACATCCCTAGATCCGAAAACGTCAGAGCTGACATATTGTCCAAACTAGCCAGCACCAAGTTAAAAAGCAGCCACCGATCACTATTGCAACAAACGCTATCCGCCCCCTCTATCACAAATACTTGTCATACCCTAACCCAACACCAAGTCGACAATTGGACAACTCCCTACATCCAATACCTCCAAACTGGTAACCCCTCACCCAACGTTGACAGGAGTTGGATAACTAAAGTCGTCAGGTACACGATGATAGGCGATGACCTATACAAACGCGGATACGACCAACCACTTCTCAAATGCATCACTGCAGAACAAGTTCAGTACATCATTAAAGAGTTACATGAAGGCATATTCGGCTATCATTCCCGTGCACGCACCATGACTACCAGAATCCTTCGCGCTGGTTACTTCTAGCCAACCATGGAGGCAGATTACCACGACTTCGTCAAAAAATGCATACCATGCCAGAAACATGAAAACCTCATCCACCAAAAACAGGAGTAGCTACACTCTATATTATCCTCGTGGCCCTTCGCAAAGTGGGGAGTGGACATCCTTGGCCCTTTCTCCCCCGGCAAAGGTCAAGTAAAGTTCTTGATAATAGTCGTCGACTACTTCACCAAGTTGATAGAAGCCAAACCATTAGCCACCATTACAGCCCAACAAGTCCAATAATTCATTTGGAAGGATATTATATGTCGGTATGGTGTCCCACATACAATCATCACCGACAATGGCTGACAGTTCATAGACAAAGAACTTGCTAAATTTTATACCAGCCTAGACATCAAACACGTAACCAGCTCTGTTGAACACCCACAGACCAATGGACAAGCCGAGGCAGCAAACAAGGTTATACTAGTAGAATTGCGTAAACGATTGGACAACGCCAAGGGCCGAGGGCCAGAAGAATTAGTGGAAGTGCTATGGGCCTACAAGTGTACCCCTCAATCAGCAACAAATGAATCTCTATTTAGCCTAGTATACAACACCGACGCTATGATACCAGTTGAAATTGGTGAACCATCTCTACGTCGAGAACTATACGACCCAGTCCAAAATCATCAAAACATGAGCACCCACCTCGACCTCCTGCCCGAGTTAAGAGAAAAATCCCAAATACACAACTTAGCTGCCAAACAGCGAGGCTCAGAAAATATAATGCGAACCTATGCCCAAGATCATTCGCAAAGGGGGACTTAGTTTGGAGAATGGCCAACAGTGCAAGGAAGAAGGATGTCAAGTTCTCCGCCAATTGGGACGACCCATACCGAATACGTGAAGATGTTGGGGGAGGAGCGTACAGGCTTGAGCAATTATCGGGGGAAGAAATACCTAATACATGGAATGTGTCCCATCTCAAATTTTACTTTAGTTAAAGACATGTATTGTAGCACATACTTTTAACCTTGGGTGTACTCTTTTCCCTCACTTGGTCTTTTTTCCCTAAGGAGGGTTTTGGCCAGGGAGGGTTTAACGAGGCACCCCAAATTTCATGAATAAATAAAGGGTTCTTAACCTCACGACTACTCCTCACCTTACTTCTAACACGCTTTTAAGTTCCCCACCTTTACCACAAGTAAGCGGCCTGGGTGGAACACCCTTAACTTAATGTTAATTCGTTTAAGTTCCCCACCCTTACCACAAGTAAGCGGCCTGGGTCGAACACCCTTAACTTAATGTTAATTCGTTTAAGTTCCCCATCCTTACCACAAGTAAGCAGCCTGGGTCGAACACCCTTAACTTCATGTTAATTCGTTTAAGTTCCCCACCCTTACCACAAGTAAGCAGCCTAGACCCTTAACTTAATGTTAATTGGTTTAAGTTCCCCACCCTTACCACAAGTAAGCGGCTTGGGTCGAACACGCTTAATTAATGTTAATTCGTTTAAGTTTCCCACCCTTATCACAAGTAAGCGGTCTGATTCGAACACCCTTAACTTAATGTTAATTCGTTTAAGTTCCCCACCCTTACCACAAGTAAGCGGCCTGCGTCGAACACCCTTAACAAAATGTTAATTCGTTTAAGTTCCCCACCCTTACCACAAGTAAGCGACCTGGGTCGAATAGCCTTAAGTTAATGTCAATTCGTTTAAGTTCCCCATCCTTACCACAAGGAAGCAGCCTGGGTCGAACACCCTTAACTTCATGTTAATTCGTTTAAGTTCCCAACCCTAACCACAAGTAAGCGGCCTGGGTCGAACACCCTTAACTTAATGTTAATTCGTTTAAGTTCCCCACCCTTACCACAAGTAAGCGGCCTGGGTCGAACACCC
>Ga0209389_1005113_pt1 | contig 11091 bp, 14 predicted proteins | sample CowpearedBW_FD_187526 | JGI IMG/M metagenome (GOLD analysis project Ga0209389, IMG submission 187526) | Root nodule microbial communities of legume samples collected from California, USA - Cow pea red BW (SPAdes) (version 2) | ecosystem: Host-associated > Plants > Roots > Nodule | place: USA... | reverse complement strand
GGATCCAACGACCGAGAGGGACCAAGCGGGCTCGATGAACCAAATAGGCCAGGACGTTCGAACGACCTAGAAGTGTGGGGCATGCCCAATGGTTCAGATATGCCTAATAGGCCTAATGACCTGTACGGGCCCAATCGCCAAACAATCTCAATGGGCTTGATCGACTCGACAACCTAACTAGGTCTAACATAGATTGGTCGAACAGGCCGGATGACACAAACGGGCACAACGACCCAGATGGGCCGGGCAGGTCTAATAACCTAGTGGGGCCAAGTCAGTCTAACGACCTAGACAGGCCGAGCTAGATAGGCCTGTCTAGATCGTTGGGTCGACCCAACCTGTTTGGGTTTCTTAGTCGGCCCGACCTGTTTAGGTCGTTGGGTCACACCACCTTGACTAGGTCATCGCGTCGGGCCAACCCATCTTAATCATCGAGTTCATTTCCAAATTTATGATGAACTCAAAACATAATTAAACCTAAAATAAATATTGTTAAAACAAAATTTTATCTCACAAGAAATTCAATTATTTTATCCAAATAAGAAATTGAAATGTAAGGTATTTTAATTTCTTCATCCAAACAAGTTATTTAGAAAATGAAGGGAATTTAATTGTTAGCAATTCAAATACAATGCGTTTCAATTTCTCAGAATTGTTAAAACGCTTCATCTAAACACAAGGTAAAGCATGAGAGAGTTACGATTTTAGGATTTTTTGGAGTTGTTGGAGTGTGTGTTTGTGTATGAGAGAGAGGGAATAAGGATAATATGTTATAAGAGTGGCAAATTCAGCTTCCCAGAGTGCATGATGCTGACAGTGCCCTCGACGAAAGTGAGGTAGACAATGCAAACGACGTGGACGACACGAATGGTGCAGGTGACGCAGTTGGCGCCAATGGTGCAGACGTAGGTTACGACGCAAATACTTTTAATTCAGTGTGGACGATGATAGGTTTGAAGATGGAACTGGTTGGGGAACAAACCAATGTGGACAACGAGTGATGAGAAGGCGGCGAAGAGTGGTGTGTGTTGTTTGACAATGAGAAGGTGGAACATAGTTTTAAGTGATGGAAGTTAGTGCGAATGAAAATTGAATCGATTTGTGGAGGAGGGAAGAATCCACAAATGTGAAGGTGGAAGGAAGAATTAACAAATGAGAAATGAGAAGGTGAAGGAAAAATTGACGTTTGGGTTTTTTCACTAACACACTAAGCAGGAAATTGAAAAATATATTTCCTAAATTATTAAGTTCAATTTTTATATTTATTTCACGCAACGGTTTTGTGGTTTGGCCTACAAATTTTAAAGCCAACAATTGAATAAATATGGCATAAAGGATCAACATTTTATAAAATGTTGTTATTGAAAATCTTTAAGCCATGCTTGTGAAATTGTTGCTTATACTATGTTTAGGCAACACTTTTATAACCATGGATAAATTTAGTGATGCCTGAAGTAAAAAAATGTTGTAGTGTTTGCAATCAATTCACTTGATATTTTTCATCTTTTCGAAGATCAACTGATATATTTAAATGATAAGTCACATATACGAATACCTTATCCTATCCATCTGCAAATCTTGGTTCAAATCCTTTTATATTTGATAAAAGATGTCTCTTTCTTTCATTTAATAAGGTTTTTTTTATTACTTATAATTGGAATAGTCTTTTTCCTAAAAAAATGGATTTTACTTTTTTTTTTCAAAAAGGACTCAAAAAATATGTATGGGAATTTGTATGCATGGGAATATGAATCTATCTTTTTTTTTTTTCTACGTAACAAATCCTCTTAGTTACAGCTAAAACATTTTTCGCGTTTTTGTCTAGTGAATTTTTTTCTTTGAAAAAATAAGACATCTTGTAGAAGTATCTACTAAGAATTGTTCATATACTTTAGTCTTCTACTGGGATACTTTCATCGATTATGTTAGATATTAAGGAAAATCAATTCTGGTTTTAAAGAATACTCCTTTTTCTGATATATAAATGGAAATACTACTTTATATATTTCTCGAGATGTTTTCTTATAAAGTTTTGTTATAGCATCTGTAATGACCTTTGGTTTAGGTGGACAACCCGACAAATATATATCTACAAGAATTAGCTTATCTACGCTGCGGATAGTACTATAAAAGTTGGTACTAAACATCCCCCTCCCTGTAATTGTATAGATTCCCATAGCAATAACATATTTAGGTTCATGTATTTATTCATATAAGTGGACTAAAGAAGGGGGCATTTTCATAGTTACAATGTCGACTGTTAAAATTAGGTCCACCTGCCTAGGACTTAATCATGGAACTAGTCCATAACGATCAAAATCAAATTGTGATCCTATTAATGAAGCAAAATCAATGAACCAAAAACTGGTACCATAAAGAAGTAGCCATAAACAGAATAATCTTGACTAATTTGAAAAAAATCATTTAACGTCGTTGAAAAGACTGAATTTTTGGTTATTTGATTAAGGGAAACTCAATGGAACTCATAATTGTATCAATTTTTTTATTTCTAATTGTCGAAATACTCAAGAATTAAACCATTCTAATGCCCCATTTTGCCATGCATAAATTGAACCAATAATTAGGATAAACACGAATAAGAATTCTTTTAACAATACAGATACCCCTAATACATCGAAACTCAGTGTCCATGCATAAACAAAATTTGTTTCAACTAAAATTTGGTTATTATGGTTTCGAGTAAGTCAATATTGTAAATTGGTAGACACACTACTCTTAGGAAGTAGTTGGTATTTTTCACTTTACATATATTAACTCATATATTATTTTTGGTTATATCTATTTTAATTTCAATAACCTTATTATTAGGCAATGAAATCATAGGATTATACAATTTTTGAAAAGAGGCATAATAATAACATTTTATTCTATCATAGGATTGTTAGTTACTCATTGGATTTTTTCAGACCACTTATCATTTAGTAATTTATATAAATCATTAATATTTCTTTCATGGACTTTTCCAATCTTTCATATGATTTTTTGCTTCAAAAAACTAAAAAGAGAGAGTACTATTTCAATACAATAATAACACCAAGTATGAGGATCTCTAGGATGTGTTAATCTCCATATTAACATCTTTTTATTTTCGTAATAACAACCCTAATTCTAAGAAGATGTCTACCACCATATCTGGTATGATCTTGATCGTCTCTTGCACACCCCTAAGTATAATATTGGAGAGAACTATCTTGGACACAGATGAATTATCAATATCTGAATCTAAACTCATCTAAATCCATTCAAATTTTTTGAAAAATAAGTGAATCTAAACTCATCTAAATCCATTCAAATTTGCTAATTTCTTTTTAGGTCAAAACAAACAATTGTTACAAGTGAGAATTTATCTCATAACACTTCTTAATTTTCAGGTTTAAACCTTTTTTAACAAAGTCAGTAATAAAAGGATTCACTTGCCATTTGAAGAATCAATCGGTACAAAATTTTATAATTGAATAATTCTTTTTAATATGAAATATCTTTTATTTTAAATTGGATACTCAATGAATTATTACTTTTACTATTTTCTTCTCAAGAAAATATTTATTTACGCTTGATCTTACTGTTAATTATTATGGCCATTATGCCTTCAACAAACTAATTGCTATATGGGTTGAAAAACTGGTATATAATGATAACTAAGATCATAACATTTAATTGAGAAGGTATTTTGAATAATATTACACGTGTATTAAAAAAATGTGTTGCATATAAGACATTAAAATTAAGTAAATTTATTTTTTAATTAAAAATAATCTTAAAACAAAAGAAAATTATATGTAAAGACCTAGAAAATGATATTTTAGAAGTGATAGTAGTTTATAATAGTGAGACTCAATTATTTTAATGTTAAAAGGTTTTAGTATAACTGGAATTGTTATAAATGAGTTTCATTATTTTAAAACACATTATCTCTCTATAAACCACTTTTCTAGAGTTCTCTAACTTCTCTCTAAGAGTTCTTCTTCTTTGCTCATTTGTTTGAAGATCAGAGAACTATAGGATGATCCTCCTAGCAAGCTCTTCCATTCTGTTCGATTAGTTTCTTCAACCTTGTAAGTTGAACTTCTCTTTATTTTCTTATGAGTCTTTTTTGTTCTAACTTGCATGCAATTTTTCTTTTGATTGCATGTGTCGTTTAAGTCATCAAAATAACTCTTTATTGATATGTGATCACAAAGGTATATGTCTGATCATTCTTGTAGATAGAACATCCTATGGAGCTAAAAGTGTTGAGTTTTCTTAGGGCTTTTGTGCAGTTATGTCAAGTAAGGGAAACTACTTTTAAACTTGTGTTGCATTGAGTGATTTCTTGTCTGCAAAATTCCTTGGATTGTCAGTATTCTGAATTGGTATGATTTTGATTGGTTGATTTTGTGCTTAAATTGAAGTGTAATTCTTGATTGCATGTTATTGATTGATTTGGTGGTAATTGGGAATTGTAGGATTTCAGTCATAGATCAAAATGGTACCAACTCTATGATTTAAATACTGTTTTAGACCAATACCTAAAGGATGAGTACCAATTTGAGTTGTGAAACAAGCTTTGATTTCCCAAAAACCTTAAATTGAGAGTGTTGATATTTGATGCAACGTTGAACCTCCCCATGGCAACGCTGAGCGCTGGCTTTTATGAGCTGATAAGCATTGACCCACACCATGGCAACGCCGAGTGTTGGTTTTTACGAATTGATCAGCGTTGGGTGCCACTTTCTTGCATTGGACGCTACCTAAATTTTCAACACTACATTCTATTGGTAAAATGAAGATCCCAACATCGTTAACCGTCGGATCAAGCTGAAAATTTGACATCTGATGCTAGATAGGTGAGTCTTCACTTTGATCGGTGGGATCTTTGTTTTGAAGTCCGTCATTAAAGAAATGATTTTCACAGTTTTGATGCACTTTTTGTATATGTATATGTTTGAAATTGTAATTGATTGAAATGGAACTATTGATATGTGAATATAAAAATGTGATTAATGATGTATGTGATTGGTTTACATTATGAAACAAAGGTATGTGGTGAAATGTTGTAAGGTATTTCCCGAGGAGAAAGTCCCATTGGTGATGTGTTTCATTAGGGTGTGCTTTGACAATCAATACTTTTCCACTTTGTGAAGTTATCCTCAACTCTACTAGCTATTCATACGCATGTAGAGGAAAATGGTTAGGTGTTGAGAGTAATAGGAGGTCCTATGATAAGGATGGTCCATTTTTCTTATGACTATAAAAGGGATTAACCCTGTGTGTGGTAGGTCGGGAGAGCAAGTTATATCACCACAGGTCCATGACTTCACTAGTTTGAAACAAGTGCACGTATCCGGATAATATTGAGTCTAGAAGAGTTTGGTTTATAATATGAAATGTTGAGTGATTGTGTTGTATATTTTGAAATAAAAACTTAATGTACATGAAATGTTTTAAAGTGCTTTTGTATAATTTATTCAATTAGCTTATCATTCTTTTGTGTTCATTTCTCTGTGTTGTTTATTTTCTTTTGAAATGATCACCTTATTTGTGTGAACAGATGAAATGGTACCTCTTGTGGTTGATGCGCCTTCAATTTGGGCAGTCAAGTGATATTATATCTTATTAGGCATAGTTATGTATAGTATACTAGATTGAAAATGTGTATGCATATGATATTATAGTAGTCATATATTATATAACTGTAGTAATATACCATATGCATTAGATTATATGTTTTCTGAATATTCATAATAAAATTATATATGCATTGGAACGTTACATTATATATATTTTAGTTTTTGTTAGTTATAATATTTTTTGTAGTTTTGAAACAAAATTGGCCTTTAATTTTGTACTGGACTTGGTCAGCTTAACCATATAAATGACAACCCTTACGTATATGCCGGAAACAACCCAAGTACACGACTTGGGCCGGCATAGACTTAGGCTCGTAACTGAACGAAGTCTAAACTGACAACAGAACGACCAACCTAGGACAGTGCACGGGCAAGGACGACATCCGTCAAGTTGAGAAGTAACCAGATCAGACCGCTCCTAAAGACTTAGCAAAATGAAATCCCTCCTACCATCCAATGAGCCCACGATAGTCGAACTAAGGGCCTAGGTCAAGGCCCTGGCCCACTTGCAGCCCAAACTAAGGCCCAAACCAGGGCCCGGCCCATGCCATAACAGACATAATTAATGCTCTATAAATACACGTGAACCGCATTAATTAAAGGTGCGCATTCATTACTCCATTAATCACTGATTTGACCTTCTGAGAGGTTTGACTTACTTGAACTTCGGAGTCCCTTCTGCAGGTAACCCCTCTTGGGTCCAAGCCGACATGTACCAACCGGGAAGAGGCCAACTGAGGAGATAGCGGACTACATGGGTAAGGTGACGCTTGTGCCTAACTTATCTTGTTTGTTCTCTACAGGAACAATTGGCGCCCACCGTGGGGCACGAGACGAACACCTTAGTACCCGTTTTTCTCCGAAGATGGTTTTCACCCGCAACAGAGCTGGAGTGAACAAGCAAGCGGATGCTGGTCCTTCAGGACCTACTGTCATCACCCCTGACCTAGTCGCCATCCTGGACGACCAGGCGAAGATGCAACAAGAACTAGCAGATCTGAAGAAGCGCAGTGCTGATGAGATGGAGGTGCTGCAGCAAGAGAACTCTGGCCTTAGGCGAAAGATCGAGGCTTATCCCACCTTGAAGGGAAAAGCCAAGGAGGCGTCTGAGGCTGCAAGGTCCCCGGCCTTCCAGGCCATAGAAGAGGAAGGCGAATACAACCCCACCCCTCACACCTTCACCATCACCCAACAAACACCCATTCCCTCCACCCACCCCACTCACTTCCCATCCACTTAACCAGGGCATACTGCAGCCCCAACCCTTGCTGCTACCCTCCCCACCACCCAGATCCCCTACAACGAACCCACCACTCTACACACTACACACGTACCACCCTACAACCCCCAATACCTGCCAACAACCCACATCCCCCCTCACAACCTTACATCCACCTTCCCCGCTATGATCAACCATCCCATCCCACCTTATCTGCTCCCTCCCCACCAGCCAAGACGTCGTCACCCCTTCATCGACTTTATCACCAACACCCCCATTCTTGCCCAGTGGGAACCCTTCATGCTGGACCGCTACACCGGCAAAACCGACCCTCATGAACACCTCAAAGTATACATCACCCATGTCGCCCTGTATACGTCCCAAGACGCAGTCTTCTGCAAAGCCTTCCCCACCACCCTCATGGGCCCTGCTCTAGAGTGGTTCACAACCCTTCCACCTTACTCCATCGACAACTTCGACGTTTTATCCCATATGTTCTCCACCCATTTCGCTGGCAGCCGTCTACACCAAACTACCACAATCTCCCTTCTGGGCATCAGACAAGAACAAGGCGAACCACTCAGAGTGTTCATAGATCACTTCAGTAAGGCAGCTCTTCGAACCCCACACCTCAACCAAGAGATGATCCTCCAGTGCATGGTACTTACCCTACAACCCGGCCCCTTCACCAACAACGTCTATCTCCACCCACTTGCCTCTATGCACAAAGTTAAATTGCGTGCGGCCGACTATGTCCGCATGGAGGAAATGCAGACCCTCCCTACCAATTTCTGCAATGACTATGCAACCACCACCGCCAACCCTACCCCACAACCTCCCCGTCCTGATACCCGTCCACGCGAGCCCCGCCAAGCCCGCTTCACCAGATATGCCTCTCTTACCGTAGCCCGATCCCGCATCTTTGATGAGGCCCTACAAGCTGACCTCATCCCTCCACCACGCAAGACCACCACTCCTCTTAATGCCGATATGACCAAGTATTGCCGCTACCACCGCAATCATGGCCACACCACAGAAGACTGCAAAGCACTCCAGGATAACCATCCCTCTCGATCCCGCCACCCCTCTCAATCCGACCACAAACGCCGTGCGCACGACCCTCGCCACGACAGACGCCCAACCTAACCCGCTAACCAGGAACCCCAACCGGCCTGTACCGACATCACCCCCATTTATCCTCCCCTACGTAGCACTATCAACACCATCTCTAGTGGCTTCGCTAGTGGAGGATCCACCTCTTCTGTCAGAAAGAAACACCTCCGCCATATCCAATCCATCAATCATATCACCCATTCCCACAACAGATGCCGTATGCCTCCCATCATCTTCATAGATGACGACTTTCATGGCCTCGACCATCAACAAGATGACCCCATGGTCATCACTGTTGAAATCGAAAACTGCACCGTTAAGAAAGTCCTTGTCGACCAGGGTAGCTCCGTTGACATTCTCTACTGGGCCCCCTACCAAAAACTCCAACTCCCAAACACTGCTATGGTCCCGTATGACGAACCAATCTATGGCTTTTCTGGTGAACAGGTATCCACCCGCGGCTACATCGACCTTCACATCGTGTTTCGTGAGAGAACCCAAACCAAAACCATTCCAATCTGCTTCCTTATCGTCGACGCGCCAACATCCTACAATGTCCTCCTGGTCCATCCTTTCCTCAACACCCTTGGCGCTACTGTCTCCACCCTCCACTTGGCCATGAAGTTCCCTTCTCCTTCCGGTGACATCCTCACCGTCCACTTCGAACAGCTCCTGGAACGCAAATGCTACACGGCCAGCCTGCGTCCACAACTCCCAATTCAATAAACCAACCACATTGAGCGACCACTTGGCACCAGCATCACCCTATCAGGAGAAGATCTAGACCCCATAGTAGGCCGGGATGTTCATCTCGAACCAGTTGAGGAGACCTCCCCTCTAGAGCTTCCCAACGACCACTCCATCAACCTAGGCACCGGTTTGAACTCTAACGAGTGTGCCATCATCACACCTATCCTCATCAGCAACACAGACTTTTTCGCCTGGTCAGCCGCTGACCTACCTGGGGTGGACCCTCTAGTAGCATCCCACAAACTATCCATCTACAAAGAAACCCGCTACATCTCCCAGAAGAAACACAAACTTGGCGAAGAACTCCCAGAACAAATGCAGGATTCATAGAAGAAGCTCAGTACACCACTTGGCTTTCTAACCTAGTCTTGGTGAAGAAAGCCAATGGCAAATGGCAGATGTGTGTAGACTACACGGATCTGAACAAGGCCTGCCCTCGCGATGCCTATCCCTTACCCAATATCGACCGACTTGTTGACGGCGCAACAGGGAATAAAGTGCTTAGCTTTTTGGATGCATATTCTAGGTACAACCAAATCCCCATGGCCGCATCTGACATGGACAAGACCGCCTTCAGCACGGACGATGCCAACCACTTCTATAGAGTTATGCCTTTTGGTCTTAAGAACGCTGGAGCAACCTACCAACAGTTAATGGACAAGGTTTTCAGTCATCTAATGGGACAATATGTTGAAGTATATGTTGACGACATGGTTGTCAAGTGTCTAAGCCACCACCAACATCCCGAGGAACTCTCGACGGTCTTCTCTGTGCTACGCCAATACAACCTTCGCCTCAACCCTGACAAGTGTGTATTCGACGTCGACCGTGGTAAATTTCTTGGGTTTATGTCGACCCAACGCGGCATAGAGGCCAATCCCGAAAATTGCAAGGCCATTATCGAGATGCGCAGTCCCACTACCATCAAAGAGGTCCAACGCCTCATAGGCCGCCTCAGCCATTTCCCGCTTCTTACCCAAACTGGCTGAACAAACCCAACCCATAGTCCAACTCCTAAAGAAATCCACCCAGATCACGTGGACTGACGATTGTGAACAAATCTTTCAAAAACTAAAAGCCACCCTAACCTCACCACCTATCCTCCACAAGCCGGACACTCGCCAACCCCTCCTCGTATACATCACTGCCACCGACCACACCGTCAGCGCTGCGCTCGTCCAAGAAATAGAAGGCATGCAACATCCTGTCTACTTCGTTTGCAGAACGCTACAAGATCCTGAAACCAGATATCAAATGCTGGAGAAGTTGGCCCTATCCTTAGTCCACGCAGCTCGCCGCCTACGCCCATACTTCCAAAACCACAACATCACCGTCAAAACCGACTACCCAATCCAAAAAATATTACAAAAACCAGATCTAGCCAGACGGATGTCATCCTCGACCGTCGAGCTGTCGGAATTTAACATTCGCTACGAACCCCATGGCCCCAATAAAGCCTAATGTCTCTTAGATTTTGTCAATGACATCCAGCACACACCCATAGAGGACCAATGGACGCTTCATGTAGATGGTTCCTCAAATCCAAAAGTTGCTGGTGCTAGCATCATGTTAGAAGGGCCCAATGACATCCTCATCGAAAAATCCCTTCACTTTGCCTTAAAAACATCAAACAACCAGGCCGAATACGAAGCTATCATCGCCGGCCTTTCCCTTGCCCGCGAAGTTGGTCTCAAGACGTTAACATGCAAAACCGACTCCAAGCTTACTGTAGGGACCTAAATGACAAGTTCCAGATTAAAGACCCCATCCTTCTACAATATTATCATCTAGTCCGTGCAGTCATTCAATCAGCCTTTGAACGAGTCCGCATCGAATACATCCCAAGGACCACAACATCAGAGCCGACATCCTCTCCAAATTGGCCAGCACCAAATTAAAAAGCCGCCACCAATCCCTATTACAACAAACATTATCTACACCGTCCATCACACATACCTGTCAAAACCTAACCCACGCCCCAACTGACAACACCACCCCTCCCCAAAGCCATAACTGGACCATCCCCTATATCCAATACCTAAAAACCGACAATCCCCCACAAGATGTAGACAAAACTTGGCTGGCTAAGGCCGCCAGGTATACCATGATAGGTGATGACCTTTACAAACGCGAATACGGCCAACCTCTCCTCAAATGTGTCACGACAAAGCAAGCACAATATATTATTAAAGAGCTACACGAAGGCATTTACGGCTACCATTCCGGCGCACGTACCATGGCTACTAGAGTCCTTAGAGCCGGGTACTTTTGGCCGACTATAGAAGCAGACTGCCAGGACTATGTCAGAAAGTGCAAACCATGCCAAAAACATGGCAACCTCATCCACCAGAAGCAAGAACAACTCCATCACATACTATC
>Ga0209389_1005110_pt1 | contig 11093 bp, 8 predicted proteins | sample CowpearedBW_FD_187526 | JGI IMG/M metagenome (GOLD analysis project Ga0209389, IMG submission 187526) | Root nodule microbial communities of legume samples collected from California, USA - Cow pea red BW (SPAdes) (version 2) | ecosystem: Host-associated > Plants > Roots > Nodule | place: USA... | reverse complement strand
ATTGTTTCACTTTATTTTATTATTATTATTATTATTATATTTATTTGTATTGTGTCATTTTATTATTATTATTATTATTATTATTATTATCGTTATTATTATTATTGTTGTTTTTCTTATTATTATCATTATTATTATTTTATTGCCCGTGCGATATTTTGGGGCATTGGTTTTGTATCCTTCCTGTTTTTGTATATTGTTTGATTTTTCAGGATTGTGTTGGACTATGATCTAGTCGTGTGATTATGACTGGATAAGCATATTTCATGTTATGGATTGTATGTATAGTGCTTGGGGTTCGTTGGAACTTGCTTCAAAGTGCCAAAAACCAGTAGCAATGACATTACTAGTGTGGCGCCTAACGACTTGGGGTGTGTTGCCTGGCGGCTTGGGGTGTGCTGCCAGGTGATAAGGGAAAACTAGAGAAGCTTAGAACGCATGGCGCCTGGCGGAAAATGTGATCCTGACAAGCAGAAAAGATTTGGTAGAGGCTCTGGAAAGCATATGGCGCCTAGCGGCATGAGGTGTCTCTCAGGCGGTCTGGATCCAAGTTCCACCTAACGACGCGAGAGGTGCGCTAGGGGGTTTTGGGTGCAGAGTTGGATCGTGAGGAGGATTCCTACACTGCTTTGGATGTAGGTCATGAGGCGATGCTTTGTTGGGGGCCTAGTTACGAGTGTAACTTGTATTGGGGTAACACGTGGTCACTCTAGGTTGTAGCGTAGTGGTTTAGGAAGTCCAGTGGAGTGTGCGAGAACGTGGCTCGTACAACGAGGTTTCTAATGATTTCCCTCTTTAGTGCATCTTATAGAGTTTTGGTAGTCTGGAACAACTACAAACTTTTGTTCATTTTGGGGAACTCCACTTGGTGTCGCAGTGTGAGGCCGTGGCAAATTTATTTCCGCGTGTGGACTATCAGGTGGTGGCCTGTAGTCAGAGGGGCGAGTAGACACTCGTGCACCAAAGATCAATTAGTGTACTCATCAAAGGGTGTAGAATCAAGATGCGTGCAACAGAAAGTTTGGAAGTGGAGGATTGAGGATTGGGGCTAACACGGGTTATGGTTATGAAATGCTTTAATTATGTCATGTGTAATTGTCCTTCTTGTATTTAAGCTCACCCTATCTATGTGTGTTTGGCGATGATCATGTAACTTGTTACATGGGAGCAAATGTTGATGCAGGTGAGCGTGTGGATGCCTAGAGTCGGAGTGTGGACCAACTATCGGAGTTTTTTTTCCTAGTTTTCTTCATGAACTATTTTGTAATGAATATTATGAACAATTAATCTTTGTAATAATTGAATGCCGTATGGATTTTATAATTGGCGCATTGAAATAAAGTTTTAAATTTTCCCGTGTTTTGGGAAAAGGAATTATCATAAATGCGATTTTATACTTATATCCCTATTTTAATTATTTAAATTAGTAATATCTGGTCGGGATGTTACAATAGTGGCCCTAGATGATCATGGACTAACCTTGTGCGTGGTAGGGTGAAACCCATTGGTAATGGCTCTACAGAGCAGTATAGGCCACCACAAGTGCAAGCATCATGTGAATCTGATCTTTTTATTTTATCCAGATAATTGAGTCAGAGGGTCTTGCATTGTTTGTCATCACATGTCTTGTGTGCTTATTGAAATGCATATTTAAGATCTTTGCTTGTTTATATATGTATGATGAAAATTTCTTTTTCATCTCTAACTTACCCTTTCTGTTTATAGGTTGTTTTCTAATTGGCTTTTCCTTTTTGCAATGATCACCAAATACTTGGTGTGAACAGATGTGGAAATTCTTGGTGGTCGTTCTGATGAGGGAGATGCGGCTGTTTAGGCCAGGCCCTGTTCTTATGCTCTTTTGGAGCACTTTTTGTGAACTGTGTTATTTTGTGAAGAGATGTGAACTCTGTGAGCAATCCTTTTGGATAACTGTCTTATGTTATCTTTCTGCTCATGGCCATTTTTTTGTGCCTTGATTTTCTTTTATCCTGCATATTATGAATAACTGTAATAGCTAATCCTTTATACCATCTATCTGGTACTCTACAAAATTGGGATGTTAGTGATAATAGTTATTGTAATTATAATGATAGTTAATAATAATAATAATAATAATAATAATTATTATTATTATTGTTATTATTATTATTATAGTTAATAATGATAATGATAATAACAATAATTATATTTGTTAATAATATGAATGACAATTTTTGTAATGAGAATTTTATAAATTAGGTATGATGGCATGGGTATTTCATAAGTGGTTGTTTTGTAGATTAATAAATTTATTAGGAATATTGTTGTCCATTTAATAACATTTGGAAGACAAAATGATAGAAAAATCAACAAATTGAATACGTGTCAAAATTCTAAGTGGGGTTAGATTAATACATGTGTTCAGTATTTGTTTTCCTATATTTTAAGTAGATTAGTAGATATATTGTTAGTACATTAGTAGAAGGGCTTAATATTAGAGCAAACATGTATTACAAAGAATCCTTCACTTGTTGAGGTAAAGAGGTTAATCCTTGAGGAAGGGTATAAGAGTTGTCTTAGTTTGCATCCTAGCATGACTAAGATATATCAGGATCTCAAGGAAACCTTTTGGTGGTAGGGTATGAAGAAGGATATGGCACAATTCCTGTCTTCTTGTTTGACATGTCAGAAGGCAAAAGTAGAGCATCAAAGACTCGGTGGAATTCTACAGCCTTTGGAAATACTGATGTGGAAATGGAATAACATAGCTATGGACTTTGTGACCCATTTGCCATGAACCTTTAGAGGTCATGATACAATTTGGGTTATAGTGGACTGATTGACCAAGAGAGCTCCTTTCTTGGCAATGAACCTAAGTATGCTTATGGCCAAGTTGGCCCAACTATACATTAAGGAAATTGTGAGGTTGCATGGGGTGCCTTTGAGCATAGTCTTAGATAGAGATCCGTGATTTACTTCACATGTTTAGTAGACCTTGCATAGTGCTTTGGGTAGCAAGTTAACCATGAGTTCAGCCTATCATCTCTAAACTGATGGTCAATCCAAGAGAACGATCCAATCACTTGAGGATCTTTTAAGGATGTGCGTGTTGGATCATTTGGGTGCGTAGGATCAAGTATTGCCCTTAATAGAGTTCACCTACAATAATAGTTTTCATGCGAGCATTGGCATGATGCTGTATGAAGCTTTATATGGAAGGAAGTGTAGGACCCCTCTATGTTGGTATCAAGATAGGGAAGCAGTTCTTGTTGGGCCTGAGTTGTTAGAGCAGACCACTGAGAAAGTGAGAATGGTGAGAGATAGGATGCAAGTTTCTTAGAGTAGGCAGAATGCTTATGCGAACCGTAGGAGGAGACCCTTGGAATTTGCGGGTAGAGATCACGTGTTCTTAAGGGTGACCCGAACTACTAGCGTGGGAAGGGCACTTCGCTCGAGGAAGCTTTCTCCTAAGTTCCTTGGCCCTTACTAGATCTCGAGGAGGATTGGGCCAATGGCTTATGAGATTGCCTTGCCTCCTCAGTTGGCTAATCTTCATCCGGTGTTCCACGTGTCACAGTTGAGGAAGTACTTCTTTGATCAGTCTCATGTGTTGGAAGCCGAGGATGTACAGATCAGGAAGGATCTCACTATGGAAGTACCACCAATCGCTTTAGAGGATAATCAAGTTGAGGAACGTAGGGGAAAACTAATCAGTCTAGTCAAAGTCGTTTGGGACCGGAGGATAGTGACTCTACTTGGGACTTAGAGGAGGATATGAGGAAGTCACATCCGCATCTGTTTTCCTGGTAAGTCTTCATTTTTTAGGTTGAAAATTTTGTTGTTGGGAGAATGTAAGGCCCACTTTAATTCTTTGCTTTTCTGCCCTAATTTTTAAGAGCTTATCCTAAGCAGATGGGCCTAAAGGCTGGCCCATAGGGTGCCAAGGCCCCTAATGTAGCCAAACACCCTCATTCTGCACTCACTTGCAAAAAGACAACCACTTACTCTTTCCTTTCTCTCCATAAAAGCTCTGCTAGGGTTTGGTACCACCTTGGTCAAGCTAGTTTGAACTCATTCCTTTTCCACGTAAGTTGTCCCTCATCCAATACTTTCCTTTTCTAGCATTGTTGTCTTGGTTCCAGCTAAGGTTCCTCTTGGTAACTTTGTTTCCTTCTGTTCCTCTTGGTTCCAGCTAAGTTGTTCCTAGAGCTACCGTGCTCAACTTTTTGAGTGTTTGAGACCTTGGCTAACATTTTCCAGGTAAGGGAAGCTAGGGTTTCGTATTTTAAATCTGTTTTGCCTATTTTTGGTTCTGTTTTGCGTTTCTGGTGCTTGTGTGATGTCCACGATGGAAAGAATATGCATGGTTTGCTGTTTGGATGAATATCTAGCTTTAAAGGCGTGGAACAATGAGGGAGAACTGTTTTTTTCGCCCAAGCGAGGTCGTCTCGCCTAGGCGAGAATAGCAGAAGCTCGCCCAAGGGTTTTGCTCGAGCACTAGCTCAGGCGGGAAACTAAACTTTTGAGCGACGAACCATCTCGCTCAGGTGAGATGGCATCGCCTAAGCGAGAGTTCGCAAAACCTCCAAGGCCTCTGTTTGCGATCTCACCTAAGTGAGAGCCTGCAGCTTGAGCGAGACCACTCCTAATAGAGGACTATCCCTAGATTCCATACAAGAAGAACTTGAAGATGAACATTTACAATTCAAAGGACCTATGACAAAGGCAAAAAGCAAGAGATTGGAAAATCACATCTATTCAAGACTCTTGATACTACAAGCAACTACAAGTGGAAATTCAAAGGATATGAAGATCATGGCTTGAAGCAGTCTTGAAGGATAGTTATTAGGAAATTAATTTATATTTTCAAACTTTGGGTTTTCTTTTAGAAAATAAGTTATGTTTTTGGGCTTTGGGCTTTCTTTTATAAATTAGTTTATGTTTTGGTTTGGGCCTTCTTGTAGGGTTCTTAGGTTTTCTTAAACTCATGTGCCTATATATAGAGGTACCAAAAACTATTGTAGACACTTTAGTCATATATTGAATTTGATTTCATTAAAGAGATGATTTTCTTTGTTCTTGGCTTAGACCTCTAGTTCTTGCAAAAGATTAACATCTTTGTGGCGAATCTTCACTTGATTGACTTATCAATCTGCTAGATTGTGGCGTCCTCCATCTCTGTCTTATTCTGCGTTCTTCTCTGATTTATTCATGTCGTGCCTCTTGAGGATTCAAATTCAGAAACGATCATACTCTTTCCTAGATAGGATCGTATCATGTTTGCTTTATTAGATGACTAGTATTTGTTATCTTCGGATTAAATAAACAATAGTTTAGCAGATAATGAAAATGTAGTTTTTGATTTTGAGGGTTCTCTTAAAAGTGCAATTTTTAATTATGATATTTTTATTTTGCAACATCGAGACTTTTGGTTTTGTTTTCTTCAAATTCATATCGAACTCTACCTTGTTTTAGTGACAATGCTTGTGTTTACTAGCATATTAACCAAGTGAAGAGCATTCTCAAGTGGCCTCCCTTCAATCAAGTTTGACTGAGAAATGGATGTTGCTAGAATATATCTGTAGGTATATAGAAATTGACTTTATTTCAACTAATGTGTCTACTTTATTATAGAAGTGAAATTGATTTGATTATTTACCAACATCTAATTGGATCTTTCTATGATATTCACTACAGAGTGTTGGGATGAAGCAACTAATAATTCTACAAAGCGAGAATGAGAACTCAACCTTCTTCTGGATGCTTTGAAACTTTTGTTGATATTTTGTAAAATTTTGGTGGGATGAATATTCTAATGTTTCAGGACAATTTTTTTTCATAGTAGAAGTGTGTTTATATTTTAATTTAGTGCTCAAAGTAGTTTATATAAAGTAGTTTATGTGGAATATATTCATTCCGAAATTCACTTCACTAAGTTTTATTTTTAGCCGAGGTTAACTTATTTTTTTGTAAATAAATGTACTTATTAAATATATTGTAATAACTTCCATTCATCTTTTACAAAAAGTTAGAATCATTATTTTCAATCTCTACTAGGAATGACAACGGGGCGGGACGGGTACGGGTATCATGATCTCATCCCCATCCTCATCACCAAACTTAGCAGGTATACAACTTTTGACTCATTTCCATCCCCACCGGGTAACATGTATATTTTTATAAAAACCCATACCCATTTTTTTACTATTCCAAATATTAATTAAATAATTTTTATACAAAATTTTAAAATAAAGATCTGACCCAAATTTAACCAAGAAATACCACCAGTAGAATATGAACCTCCAATGTTGTAGAGACAAAGTAAAAAAAAAAAAGAAGTGGCTTCTGCCTCTTAAATTATGCAACACCATATTAAAGCCCAAGATCAAATTATGCTTTATACAGAGCATATGCATACACACACAGAGTAAAAAAATCAACAAAAAAGAGGCTTCTGCCTTTTAAATTATGCAACATCATATTAAAGCCTAAGAGCAAATTATACAGTGCACACACACACACACACTAGACACATACATTCACAAAACTTACTTGCGATCTCATTCAACATAAAAAACCATGAGCTCAATTGTTCAACATAACCAATTACTGATACGAAGCAAAAAATGATAAGCCATAACCCACCTTCATTCAAATGCAAGTCCAAAGGCAGCTCTTGTGGCGTAGTAGACACCAAAGTTAAGGAGAAACCCTTGTACCTGCATAAGACAATTTTGTCAATATTCTTCAAATATATCACCAACAACTTAAAATTCAACAGCTAACTTAATTTACCAAAACGAAAAACAAATAAATTGAAAATATTGCTGATAGTATTGAAAAGTTTAAAACTTATGATAAGTATTAACACCATACCTCCTTTTGAAGTTGAGGATTTCTCCAAGTCAATTAAGTAATATTGAGAAAATTCAATGACAATTTAATGTTTCACCTTTTCCATACCTTTTCCATTGCTTGTTTTATTCTTTCTTGGAAGATAAAAAGAAACGATAATCAGATTTAAGTTGGTAAGATATTAAGAGCAAATCCACATAAAAAACCATAAGAAACACTCAAATGAAAAAGTTACTTATTCTCCATCTCATCAAATCTCATATCGTAAACAACATTAAAAAGCAAATTTTTCATACAAAAACGAAAAATCATAAAAGTCAAATCTTTTACAAAGGAAATCATAAAAATTAAATCTTTTAAAAAACCAAACATTTTAAAAACATTGGATGAAAAAATCAAAGAAAAAGAAGAAAACCAAAAAAAAATGAAGAAACTTTAACGACACAAAATAGTAAGAAAAACATCTTACTAAAAAAATATGAAAAAACAAATCAGAGAAAACGAAAAGAACAGAGAGAACGACAATCAAAGCGATTCACCATTTTACCTCAACATTCAACATTCAACAAAAATAATATACAACTTCAACGAAAATAAAGTCCACAAAATACCAAAACATGTTCAAAACACAAAAATCCATAACAATCTAAAAAGCATGATTTTTTAAGGGATTTATAAGATAAAAATTACCTTGGATATTAAGGGGTTTCTGCATATGCACAGTGAGAGGAGAGTCAGAGGATTTTTTAAAGATTAGAGATAGACAGTCAAATGACATAATTGGGCGGGAGAGAGAAAATGACATAAAAGTCAAACATCACTTGTATATTTAAAAAATATTGATGGGTAAAATACAAAAATAACACACACAATGAATGTAAAAGACAGAAGATAGAGGAGCTGTGATTTTACCAAAAAACCTACAAACTTGACATGTGTCAAAAATTCAAGTTAGGTTAAATGAGTAAATTTGGTGGTAGTAGTAAGACCCAATTATTTTCTGCCTTTATTTTAAATGGTTGCCCCTAAATCATTTGGGCTTGGGGCTGGCCCATAGGGAGCCAAAGACCCTAATATGCCCTAACACTCTCATTCCATTCACTTTCAGAAAAATAGTTTCCCTTATTCCTTCCTAGAATAGCTACGAACTCTCTGCTAGGGTTTGGTACCACCTTGGTCAAGCAAGTTCGAACTCATTTCTTTCTCCACGTAAGTTGTCCTTCACTGAATACTTGCCTATTTCTAGCATAGTTGTATTGGTTCCAGCTAAGGTTCCCCTGGGTAACTCTGTTCATTTCTATTCCTCTATTTTCCAGCTCCTTAAGCTATTCTCGGAGTTGTTGTACTCATTACTTTGGTGTCGAAGTCTCGTACTAGCTCATTTCCAAGTAAGGGGAGTTAGGGTTTTCATATTTTGGTTGTATGTTAGCTGTTTTATCTCTGTTTTCTGATTTATATGCCTAGATGAGGTTGAGTTCGAATGAATATGAGTGGAATATCGTTTGGAGTTGGTATGCTGCTACTGTCACGTGAAACAGGGAACGCGAGCTACTATTTTTGCCCAAGCGAGATCACCTTGCCTAGGCGAGAGTAGCAGAACCTCGCCCAGGAGTTTTGCTCGAGTACTCGCTCAGGGGAGCGAATTGAGTTTTAAGCAAAAGACCATCTCGCTCAGGCGAGATAGCCTCGCTTAAGTGAGCGTTCGCGAAATCTCCTAGGGCTTTTGCAATCTCGCCTAAGCGAGAGTCTGCAGCTTAAGCAAGGGCACCCCTCTCGCCTGAGCGAGGGCTTCTGGCTTGAACAAGATCTGCTGCAGGCCACCCTGTTTTCCTTACATGGTTGTTATTGATTGTTTGATTGATTGGTTTGCTCTATTTAAAGTATGAGGCATGTGAATGTGCATGAAATATCTGAGGTTAAGAATTGGATTGATGTGTTGGTATGGTCTTGGCATGTAAAACAAATGGGATGGTTGGTAATGAAAGTGGTATGGTGTTGGTATGAGATATGATTTTATATTAATGGATGAAACATGATGTGGTATGTTTAGGCCGTAATTCCATGATAGTTTCGTGGTGGTGCCTCACTTAGTTAGGGCATAATTCCATGAATCTCTAGGTGAGATCTCATGGTGGTATCTCAGTTGGTCGGGACGTAATTCCAAGGCCCCTATTAGTGGGTGTTCCTGGTGGTGCCCCATTGTCGCAACCGGGATCGCGACGGGACGACGAACCAAAAAAGAAAACGGATTTGAAAAGAGATTTGGGAGTCACCACCATAGTTATTCTGGAAAACTATGGAAAACCACAAATATAAGACAAGTCTGCGAAAAACCAGATTTCGGATCCGGGAGTCGGTTACGCATAGGGAAGGTGTTACCACCCTACAGCGCCCGCCCGTGGGTGGTACCTTTAATTAAAAATGCAAAGTCGATGTGGTTTTCAAATTGTTAATTTCCCCAAAAATAACAAGACAAAAGTGTTAAAAAGAAACAAAAATATTTTTTTAATTTTTTGGGCCCTACAAGGATTGACCTTGGTCCTACGTATTCTCATTCAAAATGAGAAATCATGGTTACGTAGTTCTTTTAAAAAGACTCTTTGTTTGAAGATGTTGATATTTTTGTATTTTGAAAATTTTATATTTTTTGGTATTTTTGAATTACTTTAAAGTATGTGTCACACGACGCGAGCGGTCGGACAGACACTAAAAGATAAAGAAAAATATTTTTGATATTTTTAGGAAATAAGTGTCACACGGTGCGAGCGACCGGACAAACACAATAAAGTGAAAGAGAACATTTTTATTTTTTTTATTTTTTTATTTTTTGATTTTTATTTTTTGCAATTTTTTATAATTTTCAAATATTTTGTTTTTTCTCAAAAATAAAAATAAAAATAAAAATAAAAAATAAATAAATAAATAAAAGGATGAAATTATTTAAGAAGGATAAAAGTGAAAAATAAAATATGAGAGTGCATGAGTGATTAGTGAGAGGTACATGAAGTAAATGAGGTGTATTTATTAAAGGTGGGATGCAACAAGTAAAATATAAAACAAATCCAAAATAGGAATAAAACACAAATGAGTGATGGAGTTAGTTACTAGAGGTGTGTGTTGTGAAACATAGGTTGCAATCAGTAACAACAAAGGGTCAAAAACAAGCCCAAAACAAACAAGGTACCTTGGAGTCTGCTGAGATTAAAATGGGGGGTGCAATGGAGAAAATAACTAAGTCCTAAAACATAAAAAAGCGCGCAGTGTGGGCAGGGGTGCGAAAATTGAAAGAAGGGTGCACGCAGCAGTTCAGCACTTCCTAAAACCAACTAAAACCCTAATTAACATCATATCTTCTCTACGCACAAGCAGCCCTTCTTCCCCTCACTGCACACCACAACGTCCGTGCCGCCACCGCATGTCCCACCACCGCCGAGAGGCGACGCCGTCGAAGCCAGTCCATCGGCGGTGTCGCCGGCGAGAACCAAACCACCTTAGTCGCTTCTCTTCCTTGTTTCTCCTTGAAGAAGCCGCTGGCAGCCTCTATGACCATCGCCGTGAACGCCGCTGACGCAGCGTCTATGACCATCGCTGTGAACACCGCTGCTGCCGGTGCTCGACTATCCCCTTCCGCAAGAAAGGAAGGTGTGCGACCACTCTGAGCTCGTCACCACCGTGCCAGCCACCGCGATTGGGTCTGCAACCATCATGCGGCCACACTTCTCCGTTCAGAGCTTCGAATCGCCGCCGGCGAGGCCGCCGGCGAGGGTTTCTATTCCCTTATTCATCTATGTGCTATGATTAGACGCTGCTGATTGGGGAAAAATGAGAGTGTTTGGAATTTGGTGTTTATGCGTATTTGTGCAAGTGGAACGCGCAGGAGAAGGTGATGATGCCCGTTGGTGACCGTATGGGACGGGCTGTCATGGGTGAGTGGAGTGGAGAAAACTGAGAACGGAAATGGCAGCTATGCGTGGGTTGTAGATAAGTGAACGAGGAAGAAGATGTGGGTGTAGCGTGGTTGTGTTAATGAGAGGTGCGATGCTTGTAAAAATGTATAGAATGGTGATGATGATAGTGATTCAGATGAGTTTGAGAGTAAGAAATGGTGGTGAAGGAATTGGCGAGGAGGTGAAGGCTGAGAATGAATGATGTGTGAGAGCGTGGAAGTGGTGGAGGAATGATGGTGAAAGGTTCTGTTCTAATGATAGAGAATTCAAGCAACAATAATGTAATGCACACAACAGCCAAATAAATGACAA
>Ga0209389_1005109_pt1 | contig 11093 bp, 11 predicted proteins | sample CowpearedBW_FD_187526 | JGI IMG/M metagenome (GOLD analysis project Ga0209389, IMG submission 187526) | Root nodule microbial communities of legume samples collected from California, USA - Cow pea red BW (SPAdes) (version 2) | ecosystem: Host-associated > Plants > Roots > Nodule | place: USA... | reverse complement strand
AGGATTGATAAATCTCTTCTCACATCACAAAATAAAGTTATACCGCTTGAGAGATCCTTATTTAAAGTTTTAGTATTTACATTTATTTGTCTTGATGTTTTAACTAATTCTATTGTTATTTTCAAATTTTGCTATCATATTGTTTCTCAAAGATTTGGATTTGATGGTCACACAATATTCGTTAGTGAATATAATCTACTCCACGCAGATTCATTTATAATGAACTAACAAAGTTGATTTTTTTTTTTAAATTTGATTAAAAGTGTTTGAGTGTTCTAAGTAAAAAGAAAAACAAGTGTAATATTTGTTTTCTTTTTGTTACTATTAAAAAATAAATGTTTCTCTTAGATACTATTTTAATTTATTAAAATTGGATACTTATAAAAATTGTTAGATATTTTATAATACTTTTAATTTAATTTTTTATAACCTTTTTACGATATAATGCACAAATATAAATTGTTTCCTTTAATCTACACATATTGAAAAATACATCTAACTCAATCTATAAATATGATATTTTTTATTCCAATTTATTGAATAATTAATTATTTCTCTTTCGTATAATTATATATAAAATATAATACGTGGGTGAATAATATGTATATATAAGATTTTTATTTAATTAATAGAATGACTAATTGATTTAAAGTGAAATTGATATTTGTCTTTTATTATTCGGTACAACAAAAATTGGATTTAGTTGGGATTATATTTGACGTTTCAGGGGTTTTAGCCCCTACTAAGTACGATATCCGTGTGATGTGTGATGAAGGCGTGACCAACCACGACACCTCCATAGAAGCTTCCTCAAGAAGGATCACTAGAAGCATGTCTAGAGGGAAGTCTTTTATTCCATCACCTTTATCTTTGTTTTGCATTACTTTAGTTTGAATTCTCCAAGTTGGTTTTTAGTTGACTTGTTGACTTTGACCCAAAGTTGACTTTTGACCAAGATTAGCTTAACTTAAACCAACATGATAATCTTTGTTTGTCTTGTTTTGTAGGTAATTAAGAAAAAGTAGAGCATGCTAGGTGGCACATGGTGATTGGAGCATATGGATGATGTGGAAGAGAGAGGAAACCAAAAAGCATAAAGTAAAAGCAAAAGTAGACATGTACCTTGTCTCCTTTTGTCTTTTTGGTTTATTCCTTGGAAGGCTACTTGGTCTCCTTCCTCCTTTGGCCTAGAATCCTCGTGGAAATGTGTAACATCCCGTCAGGATATTACTGATTTAAATAAATAAAACTATTAAAAACATAAAGTTGCCGCATTTATGAATAAACCTCATTTCCCAAAAACGCGGGAAATTTAAATTTTATTAAACTCCAAGGATAAAAGCAAAATCCATAGTTAATAAAACTGAAACAACAAAATAAAACCTCTCATAAGAGTTTACAAAATAGTCCAACTCAAAATAATCCAAAAAAAATGTATAAAACTCCCAAGCATTTCCCACGCTCCGTGATTAAGCCTCACCGGCTCCACCTGCATCAACATTCTCTGCTCACGTGTACCGCATACACGATCATCGCCAAACACAAGCAAATAGGGTGAGCTTATGAAAACAACATACATCATAACAATAATCAAGTAACTAATTATACAGTTGCAAATTCTATAAAGAATCAAGATACCATCTCTTACTCCATTCTCTAACGTCTGGCCACAACCAAACCATTTGTGTTCTACCTCTCCTAGTGATTACCCCAAGATAATTTGCTGCCAAACCTATCGGCCACAACCGACAGAGCATGTGCGGGAACCAATGCCACAGATCATACACCGTAACGCCATGTGGAGTTCCCAATTACGAACATAATCCGTAATGTCCCAAGACTACCAAACTTGTTAGCCAACAACTAAGGAGGGCAATCTATCTAGACCCATCCGTACTGGTCACAACCAGCACACTCACACCAGCAACACTCGCCAACCCGAGCTCAACTCAAGGGTTCCTCGTGTTCATCCGCCATCCCGAGCTCAACTCGAGGGACGCCATTCCGAGCTCAACTCGAGGAATGTACGTGCTTAACCCCTATCCCGAGCTCAACTCAAGGGATACGTTCCGAGCTCAACTCAAGGAACCCAGCAATCTTACCTTTAAGGCATCACCAAAAGCCTTGTAGATCACCCTACAAAGTCCGATACTTCGAACTTACAGCAGCCAAATCGCATAGCGGGGGACACGTACCACTAGGCGCTATAGCTTCCAGACCGCCTGGCGGGGGACACGTACCGCCAGGCGCCAAGCGCCTGTGAACCACCATCAAGATTTCCTAGACCCATTATTAACAATGTGTCTAGAATCCAGCACCACAAATCGGATACTGCATTACCAGTTTTACCTAACACATAACCCTGCACTTGTCTTTGGTTAGACTAAGAAGCCTTAGTTCAACATCCCAGCCATCTCACTTAACTATACTCTCTAGCCTAAGAGACTCTTAGTACAACCGTAACAGTAACAACAACCACAAGTAGTCTCGCCTGAGCGAACCTTTCTCGCTTGGGCAAAAACACCCTTCGCTCATAGTTGAGACACCTTGCCTAGGCGGCGAACCTCCACAATGTCTCCCATCAGTCCTCGATCTCTCGCTTAGGCGAGAGACCCTCGCCTGGGTGAGACTCACTTTCGCTCAGAACAGTTAATCCCACTTGCGCGAGACGTACAACCAAACCACTTATCACACTCACGGGTTCTCGCTTAGGCGAGACCCACTCGCCTAAGCGAGACAGTATGTTGCCTAAAACCAAGTTACCCCACCTGAGCGAGATGCTCGAACTGTAACACAATTTGAGTATATGATACTCTCGCCTAGGCGAGCCTGGCTCGCCTGAGCAAGAGTTGCAGACCCAAGCACTAAAATGCAACAGACAACAACCAAAAACAAGCACCAAATCGCATACCCATTGCATAAATCAATTGAAAGCACTGTAACAAATATTAGAGCATGAATTTGACAAAGTATGCATCCCATAACCCAAGTTTACACAGCAGTGACATAATCAGCATAGAATCCCATTCATATATAGGTAAATAGGTAAGAGTATCAATTAACAGCACCAAACCACCCATACCCTCAATTTCATCTCACATTTAACACGAAATCCATCGCATAAAAATTAGTACACTCAACAAATATGACCAAAGGCACACAAAATTCGGTACAGCTCCCCTAACCTGGAATTTCTTCGCTAAAACTGAATTGCTTGAAGGCTCCCAACGATCACCAATGACCTTCCCTTTGGCTTCCACTCAACCAGTCCCGAACCTCACTTCCTAATTCTTGTTTCTCTCTGAATTCATGCAGTCCCCAATTCTCCCAAAAGTTCATACTTCAAAACCCTCTTCTCTCTCCCAATTACCCTTTTATTACTGCCCTTAATGCTTGTTTAATTGCCAAAACGAAAAATAGGCTGAATGGTAAGGTTTATGGTCATTCAATGTTCTTTTATGGTCTATTTTTCAGCCTCTTCCAAACCCTTAGCTGCCTATTCATCTAGGTTTTTCATTAACCCTTCACATTCATGCCAAACTAAAACTTAGTAAAAATTAAAGTTTAATTTGAGTGCTCCAAGGTTTGAACCCACACCCAAGCAATGCCAACCCAATGTCCAACCATGCAACCAATACATTTTTCATGCTAACCAAGACGAATCACGCATCATATCATAGAAAACATGGTTAAACATATTATCAAAACAATAATAATTTAATAACACACAATTGGCATCCATAAGACTCAAACCCAAGTCCTCTCACACAATCAAAGTACTCTCAACCACTTGAGCTAGTACTTTTCCATGTCATCCCAATCATAATTTAATGTCATATATGATTTTCCCACCCGCATTCATTAATTATTTATTTATTTAATTAATTAAATTTCACGGGTCTTACATTACCCCCACCTTTAAAATTTTTCATCCTCGAAAAAGAGAACTTACTAGAGAAAATATGAGGATAAGACCGCCTCATGACATCTTCCATCTCCCATGTCATTTCCTGAGTTGCCTCATCCCATAGCACCTTCATCGTTCTGATCTCCTTCCCTCTGAGCTGTTTTACTTGAGAATCCAAAATTCTCACTGGTCTGGCGCCAACAGTCAAGTCCTCTCGTACCTGCACATCATCCTCCTCCAGAATATGTGTAGGATTTGCTATGTATTTTCTCAGCTGCGACACATGGAAAACATTATGTAAGTTTGCCAAGTGTGGTGGCAAAACGATCTCATATGCAGGAGGCCCAATTCTCCTCGTGATCTGGTATGGGCCGATGAATCGAGGAGTCAATTTCCTCGATCTAAGAGCTCTCCCAATGCTTATTGTGGGGGTCACTCGGAGAAATACATGATCACCAGCCTCAAACTCAAGCGGCCTCCTCCTCTTATCTGCATAGGATTTCTGTCGACTCTGAGTTGCACGCATTCGCTCCTGTATCATCTTCACCTTCTCGGTGGTCTGCTGCAAGAACCCTGGACCAAGCACTATCGACTCCCCGTCCTGCTGTCAGCACATGGGTGTTCGACATCTCCTACCATACAATGCCTCATAAGGTACCATCCCGATGCTGGAGTGATAACTATTATTATACGTGAACTCCACCAATGGCAGCATATCACTCCAGGTGCCCAGATGATCTAACACACAAGTTCTCAGCAGATCCTTCAATGACTGGATAGTCCTCTCAGACTGCCCATCGGTTTGAGGGTGATACGGTAAACTCATTCTCAGCTGAGTACCCAACGCCTTCTGTAAAGACTGCCAAAACCTCGATATGAACCTTGGGTCTCTATCAGATACAATACTGGCAGGCACCCCATGTAGTCGGACCACTTCTCTGACATATAATTCTGCCAGCTTATCCAAGGACATCTTCTGATTTATGGGCAAGAAGTGTGCACACTTCGTCAACCGGTCTACAATTACCCAGATGGATTCATGCCCTCTCACTGACCTTTGTAAATGTGTGACGAAGTCCATGGAAATACTGTCCCATTTCCACTGAGGAATATCTAGAGGCTCCAACATACCACCCGGCCTCTGATGCTCAATCTTCGCTTTTTGACACACCAAGTAGGAAGTGACGTAATCAGCAACATCTGTCTTCATGCCCGTCCACCAGAAAGTAGCTTTTAAATCTTTATACATCTTACAAAATGCATCCACCAACCACATGCTCTCCTTTTGGTCGTGTGGTGCTCTAGCTTAAGATTTTAAGGTTTGCTAGCTAATCCTTTTCATGTTTAAGTATTTGCTAAAGGACCCCTATGAACTTCTATTTAAAGGGGGCTCCTTGTCTTGTAAAAGGATTGATTATTTTGAAATTATAAGCATTGTGTTTCAACCATCCAAAACCGTGAGCTCTCCTTCCATGAAGTGAACTCACATTTGCCTTATCTTGCTTGCAAGTGGCGGCACCATCACTCAACTCTAGGGTTTGGTTGGCTTAGATCCCCCCTATGAGTGGCGTGCTTCATCCATTGCACCATCTTCTATGGTTTCCATTTTACTTGTTTCTTCTTTCATTTTGTTCTTTAAATGTTTCTAAATTCGTGTGTTATTGAACTTGAATCCAACTCTCTTCTTCCTTTCATGAGCTTGAGAAATGAACCTTCAGATCTACATAGCTTGTTATCTTAATGTCCTGTGGGGATTTTCAAAAAGCTTTCTTAAACAACTTCACCATATTCATGAATCTAAAAGGAAACAAGATAATCCTTCATCACCGTGGTTTGACTTTTTTCTAGTAAAAGTAGCATCATTAACGGATTACCAACGATTTTGAGTAACCCTAGAAAAAGTAGAATTTACCTACGGTTTCATAAACCCCATAAATTACAGGTGGTTTCAAACCCACGTTACTTCCCAAGGGTTTCAAACCTCATTACTTCCCAAGGGGTTCAAACTCTGATTACTTCCTAGGGGGTTTCAAACCCCATTACTTCCCAAACCCTTATTACTTTCCAGGGGTTTCAAACCTTTGTTACATAAGTCATTATTGTTTAGTGCTTTTTCTTGGAGTTTGAAGTTAATTGGTCATTTACTTTTTTTTTCAATGGACATAAATCGTGAGATAATAAAAAATGATAAAAGGCAATATCAGAATAAAAGAGTTTACAACTTTGAGGTAAAATAATCTAAACAATAAAGTTTAAAAATTGAAACTATAGAAACATTATAATACAATCATAAAATTAGACATAATGAAAAACAAATATCAGTTTACAAATATAGATCACTTTACAAAGATAGACATAATCGAAACATTTAACAATATGGATGTTTTCAATCCAACAATGTTACCTGACTTGATGTCTTTGTGAATAATGTGAGGGATTCAATAAAGATGAAGATATGATATTCCTCTAGTCGGACCTACAACTATTCTATATTTGGTTGGCTCAAAACTATTCTTTTAGAACCTGAAAGCACAAAGCTTCTCGTACTCAAGTTGTGTTGTGCGTAGAATGCATCGTGCTTTAATATAACAGAGATAACAAGAGTTAGTTTTAACACAAACAAAGAGATTGGATTATGATTCATTCTATTTACCTGAATATTCAACCATATTCCTTTTGGTTTTTGTCTAAATGTAAGCAAATCGATTAGTTCAAGAGTATACTTCTTGAGTTACTGTACAGAAACAAAAAGAGTCGGCAACTATATAAAATAAGAATTTTCAACAACACATTTATTGTATAAAAGAATCACTTAGTCCGTCAAATATCGAAAATATGTAATTATTAACAATAAAACTACGTGTTTTAAATAAATTAAACTCACAAACGATAATGCTTATCTGCTTCATGGTGTAATCCAAAGAAAAATAACCAGTGGTGGGTATTTCATTAATCAAGTAACTTGTGGTTTTATTTAGGTGAGCAAGAGCAATGTAAGTAGAATTTGCACGGTTTATATCTGGTTGGCAAATCTCAACCCTATCTTTTGTTAATTACGACAAAACATGCAAATGTTAGTCCACTCTCCACAATATCCTTATACATGCTTCTAGCTTGATTGACCTTCAAGAATAAAAATAATAAGCAATAATAGAGACAAACATTTGTTGAAAGTAATTAATGAAGTAACAAAATGGTAAAGAAGGAAAGCAACCAAGAATTTCACAAAGAGTATAGGAAAGTATAGCTCTCTAACTTAGTTATACTTAATTTTAAAATCCATATTAGTCGAATATAGAAAAGGGAAAATTAACTTGAATGTCAAATTTTACAAAAATAGGTGTCATTCGAAGTTAAATCTAAAATAGACACACATGGAATGTTTTCCAATCAACAATATTTACCAACTTCAATAAATAAAATATAAATTGAGATGCAAAAAGAATTGAATTACATAGTAGGATGAACACTCAAACATGGAAAAACCTAAGTCATTCTCCTTGGCCAATCAAGAAAAAAACCACCACCTACCATTGCAACTTTACAAATTCAAAATGCAGCATAGCTCCTACCACCAATTACTGCACTAAATTAACATATCATCATTACCCATAAAACATTTAAAAATTATTATATCACAGAAAAGGAGTTCTATACAAAATTCAATAAGTAATTAGATGGCTTGATGGAGCACAAAGTATGGCAAAGCACGTGAACTTGATAAGGAAATTTTATTTCTACATAGTTATCTATGTCTCCAAATATCCAAGAGAAACATATGTCAATTACAGAAACTTAGATATAGGGATGAACTAGAAGAATAACACTAGTTTTCTTAAGGCTTGGTCCATTTCAAGGCTTATAGGTATTTCAATGGTAACTTCAACAAGTTAGTGAGGGTATAAACTAAATTTGATCCATCTAATTTCTTCAGGCATGCGTAGAGTGTGCATGTTTTGCAATCTACTAAGAGATGGTAAAAGCCATTAGCATAATAAGCTAGATAAAAAGGGTATGCCATTGTATAATGGCTAGAATGCTAGATCAGTACAAAAATTATGGTTAAATATGTATGTGTTCTTCGTCCATACATATATTTGTGTTCTTCATTTGAATACGCTCAAATAACATGAGCATTCACAATTAAGTTGGTTTGTCATTAGGTTCTTTTGCTGTGCGTTGGGAATAACTTTGGAGATTCTTGATAGTGAATTTTCTATATGTTACTTGTTGAAATTTGTTTTATACATTTGAGCATTAGTTCTTTTCTTTTGTTCCAAATGTGTCAACATAAATGGCTACTTAATGAGACTTGAACTAATACTTGTTTGACTTAATCATAAGAAAAAAAAGTACTTATTTAACTTAAAATCAAGAACTATTGTACAACTTTTCATATACTTGATTTTTTTTAAAACATTTTATATGTTAGCTTAATTAAGAATAAAAGGAGTAACTTTTACTTACTACTAGCTATCTTTATTTCTTTCTGTGAAGATTAATCAATAACTTATACATAAAAAATTTAAAACAATTGTACGAATTAATCAATTTTTTAGTTTGTAAATAGTATACTGATATCTAGAACTAACACTAACAGGGTTGGTGGTGTAAGGCTATAATATGATCTAGACTAGTATCTTTAAGTTTTCTTATTGTTTTTTATCTAAAGCAATGATTTCTACAGAATCTTATTGAGTTTGGGGAGGACAACAATCTAGTTCCATGAGAGTTGTTTCTAATTTATTTTTAGAAGAAAATATAGGTACAACAATATCCAAGCAAAAAATCTCAGATGAAGCTATAAAGAGGAGAACCTGAATAGAAGTAGGAATCACACGATTACGATGGTTGTAATGGTTGTGGCATCCCATTCTGGTTGTGGTGGTTGTAGCACGACCAGTGTTGCTACTTAATAGTGGCAAAATAAATTGTGAGTTAGGGCATGGGTAAGAGAGATTAAATTGAAAGAGTCAAACGAAATTGAAAGAGGAAACTGAAATTGAAAAAGGCAAACGAAATCAAAAGCAATGATGCAGGAAAACAAAATTGAATGCATTGGTGTAGGGAAACAAAAACAAAACCAAAATCCAAATTGAAAGTAGGGAGATGAAATCGAAAGAGAAAGAGTAATAAAAAGTAGGGAGACAAAATTGGAAGAAGGGAGAACAATCTTTATTACCTGGAATGGTGGAGGCACGTGAAAGCTTGTTCTTCTTCTTCCTATGGTAAACCTTGCCACTTCGAAAGCTTGTTCTTCTTCCTCCTTAGGTAAACACTACATTGCCATTGTGAAAGAAATAAGAGGGTAAAGACTACCACTACAAAAAAGAGAAAGTCTATATAACCTAATTAAAAATTTAGAAATTATAAAAGAAAAGGAGAAATGACAAAAATAAGATTGGATTTAAAAAATATATATAATACTTAGCGGGGGTTTCTAAAACCACTGATATGTCTATTCTGAATAAAGTTTATTATAACCCCAACTAAAATTCCATATTTTTGTAATGATTATTGTAGATTGATATATGATATCATTATTATTTCTTATAAAAATTACAAAAATATATATATGGATATTTTACTTTTAATCACATCAATATTAAATTTCTATAACAAAATTAAGTGAATGAAATGCACATAACTTAATTGAATGTAATGTACATTTATGAACTTTATAAATCTTTACAAATTGTTCATAATAGTTCAAACACTTGTATTCTTACTAAATTTGAAGAAGTATAAGATTTGATGAAAGAAACAGATGTTATGATCAATGGATTGATGATAGCTAACAAATCAATGAATATTGTTGGCATGCCTCTAAATGGCATTTGAAGCAGCTAGACATAAATAATGTTTTTCTTCATAAAGACTTGAATAAAGAAATATTCCCACCAGGTATGAAATCTGCTTAACCAAACTAAGTATGTAGATTGCACAAATCTCTCTATGGACTCAAGCAGACAAGTCATCAATGGTATAAAAAACTCTCTTCTTTTATACTATCTCATGATTTTAAACAAGTAAAAGGTGATCATTCCTCTTTATAAATATCATTGAATCTAGCATTATTGCCTTTATGATATATATTGATGACATAGTTTTAATAGGAAACTACATTGATGAGATCAATCCTATAACTTCAATGGCAAATCAATCTTTTAAAATAAAAAATTTAGGAGATCTAACTTAGTTTTTGGGTCTCGAGGTGGCATGGAGCACTAAAGGAATACATCTTTGTTAGCATTAATATACTATAGACTTGTTGCGTGAAATTGGAATGTTGGCTTATGCATCCATATCAACTTCATTTAACTTCTCAAAACGTGTTTCTTTAAATGATGAAGGTATTCTTCCTTATCCTACATCCTATAAGAGACTCATTGGGAAACTTATATATTTGACTAACAAACGGCCATATATCACTTATGTTATCCATAGCCTAAACCAACATGTCTTTGCTTCTACCACTGTTCATCATCAAGCAACTTTTCATACTTTGAGATATCTTAAACAAAATCTTGGCGAAGGCATCTTTCTCGCTGTCGATGGTGTCATCCAACTCAATGGTTTCTACGATTCAAATTGGGCTAGTAGCCCTAAAACTAGAATGTCTCTATCAGGACACATTATATACATTGGTCATTCTAGTATCACACAGAAATCCAAAAAGTAAAATACTATGTCTCAAAGATAGATTAGCATAAACAACATGTGAACTATAGTGTATTCTTTACCTTCTTGAAGACCTTCAAATCAAACATTATCGATCAACAAATTTATTTTGTAACAATTGACATTGAAGATCACTTCAAATCTTGTGTTTCAAGAGCACATGAAACACATATAAAGAAATAGTCACCTTGTTAGAGAAAAGCTTCAACTAGGGATCATCAAGCTTACCTATCAACAACAAAGAGTAACACGTCGATATCATCACCAAAGCTTTACCATCGTCTACATTCCATCTTCTTCGTTCCAACTTGGGGATGCTTAACATAACCGCCAAACTTGAGGGGAGTTATTAGAATAAGAGAAACCATTTACCTAATCACCCAATGTGCTCAACGCTAATGTAATCGCCTAACGCTTTTGTTCTTCTACCTAATGTCAATCAACCCAACAGCTATATATATATATATATATATATATATATATATATATATATATATATATATAT
>Ga0209389_1005107_pt1 | contig 11094 bp, 3 predicted proteins | sample CowpearedBW_FD_187526 | JGI IMG/M metagenome (GOLD analysis project Ga0209389, IMG submission 187526) | Root nodule microbial communities of legume samples collected from California, USA - Cow pea red BW (SPAdes) (version 2) | ecosystem: Host-associated > Plants > Roots > Nodule | place: USA... | reverse complement strand
CTAACTCTCTTAATAGATGAGTTAAAAAACAGTACACACTCTATACTTTTCTGTTTTAGAAGAGTAGGTTAAGAAATTGTACGTGAAGTGTATTCTAAGAAATATATAATTATTGGTGAGTCAATGTGGTGAAATCAAAGAGACTCAAAACCAACCAGAAAAAAAATAAAAATTAAGAGAGTTGGATATTTTGATTGTTTTCCCAGATAGAGTTGTGCAGTGGACACGGTCGTCATCGAACCAGAAACTAAGAGGTCCCTTCGTTGGAATTAAAAACTGTGTGCACCACACAACCTCAAACACACACATGCACTAAGAAGACAAAGAATGTGACGATTCACGAACCAGTTTTCTTATTCAGATTACAAACGAACCCCACTTCACGACCTTAGTAGTTTCATGTTCTTCCCAACTGAAATAATAATTCACACATTATCCAAACGCCCTCATGCCATGTTTTTGGTTTTTCCCATCAATATGATGTTGCCCTAACGTTTAATACAAACAAATATAATTATATATATAATATTCTGACAGAATTAATAGACTCGTATAGTTTAGGAGTTGAGAATAAAAAGAATTTAATCCTTCTTCAAAGTTTTGAGATACATGAGAATAAATAGTAATAATAATTAATAAATAAATAAAATAATGATAATAATATGGTGTTTGACTTGCACATATGTGGTAGAAGGTTGCTTGGTGTTGTGTCTCTTGAGATATGAAAGGACAAATTGAAAAGCATTATGGTCGGCAAGCTCACATGATTGGTTGATTTAAGCAGCCTCTGGTGCTACCTGTGATGTGAATGTTTTTGGTCTATGCTTTTTCTTATTTTCTTCCTCCATCTTCTTCGACTCCTGTCTTTTGTGTCTCTTCATACTTTCATCTATAAGCCTTTAATCCTTAATATTTTCATGTTAGGATTTGGGTTAGTGTCTTCGGCTTTCAAATTCGGACCTTCACTGGCCCTTGGGCCTTGTTAGGCCCACTAATTATACATGCTGCCTACACCAAATCAAATCAAAACAAACATACACAACAACATGATAGTGAAAAAAAATAAGTATATATACAAACCTCTTGTGCATTCCTTGAACTTGTAATTAGAAAAAATAAGCATGTGTTCCTTGTCTCACTCTCCATGCTTTGGCTGAGAATTGGGCTTTAATTGGGTCCTTATTTTCTTTGTAGGCTATTTATTTCTCCACCCCACCTTTTTCTTTTTTTACTGCATAAAAGCAGTAATTCCAAAATTATCCCCATTAAAATTACAATAGAGATTGCTACGTCTCCTTATTTTTAATATTTTCTTGATAGGTTCAGACTTCAAAATATATTCATAAACACACAATCCAGAAGGTATACAAAATATAATTCAGATGGGGTGTTCCGAAAAATAAGTATGAATTCGAAATACTTTTAAATACTCATTTTGATTTTTTATATTACGGGAATAAGTGTTTTAAAAAATATTTCCAAATCCATAAATATGATCCAAAACACTTATTTCGAAATATATAAAAAAATTAGAAATATTTTTCGAAACACATCCATAATATTAAAAAAAAAAGCGTCTTCTCTAGAATGGTGAATCTCAAAGACATATTTTGGAATGCATGATGTAAGGCTCTATTCTTTTTTCTGCCTTTAACAGAAAGGGCTGCCCCAGATTTGATGGGCCTAAGAGCTAGCCCAAAGGATAAAACTAATCCTAGTCTGCCCTAATGTTTACGCTTTCACTCTTTTAGAAAGATCAGCCGTCACCTTACTTCCATCTCACAGAATGCTCTGCTAGGGTTTGCTCTAAGTTTTCTTCGAGCTAACTCACACCAGCTCCTCATGTTCCTTCTTTTCATGGTCTATGTTCACTATTTACCGTTAGGGTTTGGTAATAACCCGTCCCTGTTTTGTTTTACCGTTCATTTCAGCTCCTTGGCCATCCTTAGGACCGTCATGCTCATTGTGTGCGTGTCAGAGAGTTCTGCTAGCTTGTTTTCCAGGTACGGGAAGCTAGGGTTCGCCCTTTTCTTTGAGTTATGAAGTTTGTACCACTGTTTTACCATTTTAAATATGTGTGGTATGTTGATGTGAACCTGTGTATGATTATATTGAACCTTGGTGAATCTGTTGGGCGTTTGTACACGAGTGAACAGTGGTGAGCACTAGTTTTCTCGCCCAAGCGAGCATGGCTCGCCAAGGCGAGATCAACAGAGGCTCGCCCAAGATGTTTCACGCGAGAGGTCACTCAGGCGACCCACGTTGCTCCTAAGCGAGTGAGCATCTCGCCCAAGCGAGAGGGGTCTCGCTTAAGCGAGATCCCGCGTGAGCTACTGTTCCCCTTTTTCGAGCCCTCGCCTAGGCGAAGGGGGCTCGCCTGAGCGAGAGTCTCTCGCCTGAGCGAGAGTCTCTCGCCTGAGCGAGACCCTTAAGCCTGAGCGAGGTGCTGGGCGAGGTAGTGTGAGGTGTGATTGTTTTCTTGGCTTTGTATGGATAATGCTTGCTTGGTTTTAAGTATTGTGCTGAAAGTTTGAGATGAATGAGTATGAATGAGTGGTGCAAGTCATGAATTGTGAAGAATGGGTTGATATGAGTTTAGCATGAGATTTTAATGAAATGGTTGGTATTAAAGAGGCATGATAACGAGATGAGTTGGGAATCCTTTATGCATGGATGGTTTATGATGAGTTGAAATGGGTTGGGCCTGGAACATGAAAGGCGTTGGCTTTAAAGGTTGGTACGATTAACGCATACATGCATGGTGAATATTATTTGGCTGTGCGATTATGTTTGGCCTGTGTCAATACGTAATTCCTTGGAGTCTCTAGGTGAGACTTTCCGGGTCGCGCTTTAGTGGTTGGGACGTAATTCCATGGCCCCTGTTAGTGGGAGTCCATGGTGGTGCCCCATCTGTATAACTAGGTAAGGATTCAAGGTAAGGTTGCATCTTGACACTCTAAGGAGTCAGTTAGTCTCACCTAGAGCGGACTGACTCCTCTGGTGAGAGTAGCAGGAGGCCTAAAATTTATTAAGGGTTAACCTTGTGGTGAGGGAAATTGATTCATCGTAACACTTGTAACACATAACTCGGGGGTGAGCAGAGGTATCCACCACAAGTGCGGGCATCCGCTGAATCCGACCAAGTTATACGTATCCGGATGAGTCGAGTCGCGTCTTAGTGTATTGCTTGAGAAGTCATAACATGCTTGGTTGACATATGTGTATGGTATGGTGAATATATTTTGAATGTATGGATGAAATCTTTTGTGCTCTAGCTTACCCTACTTTCTTTGTTGTGTGATCTGCTGTGTGGAACTCTTTTGCGATGATCATCAACTTGTTGGTGTGAGCAGATGTGAGGAACACCCATGGGCAACAGGGAGGTGGAGATTCCGCTACATAGTCTGCGTGGACTAGTTTATAATTCCTTATGAGTTTCTTTAGGGCTATGACCCCTGTATTTGTTCGTCCTTAGATTTATGTACTTTTGGTTGAACTCTTTATCCAATTTTCTTTTGGGCATGGTGGCGTGCCTTGGGTTGTAAGGAGTCGAGTTTAAAACTCTCGGACTGCGCTATTATGTTATAATTGTGTGACGATTTCTTTTAATTACACTCATTAATTATTTGGGACGTTACACATGATTTGGTCTTCATTTCATTTGACCTCAACGTCTTAGCGAACCCACCACTAATGAAAATGAGAGTGGAACAGAAAGTAAGTCTAGAGAAAAACATTTGTTTGAATAAAATAAATTTGTTTTTAGCATGGTAGCATTCCCAATAACTTTTTTTAGGAGAGAATGATCAGGGCATGTGGCATGTGACGTGCCGCCTCAGACTCCTTCATCCCCTCTTGCACAGGCTGAAGAAAAATATTTTCAACAATTTTGAAGGAGAGTTGCCGGAAAACATGTGTTAGACAAAAAGAAGAAGATGAACATATTTTTTCAATAAAGAGTTTTAATGATGATGATGATGATTTATGAAGAAGTATGGAAGACTTGATGATGATGCATCGAAAATGTTGAAGACTTACAAGAATGTTTGGATTCAAGATATTAATTGAAGACTTAAGAGTTTAGTTGTTTAAAGTCTTGTAATATGTGTATGTTATTTAAGATAATTAAATTAGTAGGTCAAGAATTAAAAGACATAATCCAAACAATAGAGCATTAAGAGAAAGTCTTAGTACAAAACCTAATGTGATAATCGATTATCACTTATAATAATCGATTATCATAAGTATTCTTTTAAAGTTTTCATAAATTGCTCTAGAATAATCAATTATTTTAAAGGATAATAGATTATCAATACGAAACAATGTTTTTCAGAAACTGTTATGGAATAATCGATTATCACTTATGATAATCGATTATCTGTGGGAGTTGTGACTTAACTTTTCATATTCTTAACCTAATTTCTAAATAGGCTTCTATAAATAAAGTGGTAGGCTTTCATTTCAAATATACAGAAGTTAGAGAAGTCTGAGTACTTGAGAACTCTCTATGGGAAGGCTTTGAAAAACCTAGTGTGGGTAGAGCGATAACTTTCATCAAGTGGGATCTTGAGTGATTGAGTGTTGCTGCTGTTGGTAGGAAAAGTCGATCATCCTTTGTGTGATTCAAAGGAGGTGTTCATTCCTTGGGTGATTCAAGAAAGGTGTTTTCATCCCTTGTGGATTTCAATGGAGGGGTCTTCATCTCTTTTGTGATTCGAGAGAGGTATTATTTTCAAAATCTAAATCTTTCTTATCATTAATTGTAAGTTTGGTTTATTTTAGTGATTGAGTTAATCTCGCTTTTAAGAGATTAACAACTGGATGTAGGGTCTTTTGATCCGAACCAGTATAAATACTTTGTGCAATTTTCTCTTCCCTACTCTCTTTATTTTATTGTGTTTATTAAAATGAAGAAAAGATTTTAATTGAACTTTGATATTAAAAGGGGAAAATTTTAAAAGCACAATTTTTATTAAAAACCCAATTCACCCTCACTCTTGTTTTGTCCAAACGCTAATTATTCCACTACGCATTTTAATAACAACATGGTGAGTGAGAAGGAGAATGAAGTGTTGGGTATGATGGAGGTACAATAATGCTGGTGGGGAAAAGGGATTGAAGAAAGGGGTGCAAGGGTCACTACTAAAAAAAAGCTCATATATCATGCCAATTTTGTTTTGAATTTTCTTTTTTGTAGGAAATACCTATGATGAATCGGTGTATGGTTTCTCTAGGGAAAGGGTGGCAAGAGGTTACATTGACCTGCACAACACGTTTGGAGATGGAGGCCTAACCAAAACGATTCTTATCCAATATCTGGTCATTGAAGCACATACATCATATAATATACTACTTGGAAAACTCACTTTGAATCTACTAAGAGCCGTGGTATCTACTCCCTATCTTGCCACAAAGTTCCCATCAATCACAAGCAATGGCGGAACTTGCTCAATATTTATGGGGGTGCCAAAATACACTTAAAATTTATATATTTAATTATGGATCCGTAAGATTATTGAACTCAATAGTAATTGAATCAATACCAAAATTTTTAGTTATATTTTGTTTTTAATATAAATAATCATATTGTTAGCAAAAAAATTCATCTTCCGTTTTATTTTGCAATCTTATTTTGATAATTTTCACTATAGAAAATTATCTTTCTGATATAGTTGTAGAAACAAGAAGAGTTAAAATAAGACGAGACAAATTAAAAAATCAATCAAGTAGATGTAATTGACTTCCTATTTTTGTCAAAGATTGATTTTGTCTATTTTCTTCCTCACGGTAGCTTCCATTTTATCACTTTTAAATAATTAATTTATTCTTTTATTTCTTCATCAATATACTTATGTGTCAAAAAAAATACTAAAAGATAATTTATCATAATCTAAATAAAAATTGCGATACGTAATTAATAAAAGAAAAATATATGATAATAAGGTCACAATTAAAAACCAGTTATTAAAAAACACTTAGTGAATTGCTCTTTCTTCTATATTTATAAAAATGAATATACCAAATGCTCGTAAGATAAAAAATAATATTAATTATTAAACTAATATTTCACTATCAATTGAGGAAAAAAAGAATTACTTTTTTCTTCATTAATAGAATAAAGCATACAAAAATGAGAGCACAAAATAATGAATTTGTGTTCAAGTTTCTTTTTTTCTTCATAAACAAAAGAAAACAAAACAAGCAAAAGTCTAAAGTGGATACAACATGTGAGAAACTCAAAAAAAAGTGAGAAAAAAATAAAAAATATCTTAATAAATTTGTTTATTTTTTATTAAATTTAATTTTATGCTTTATTATTTATTAACATTAAATGTTATATTTTATAAAATAAATAAAAAGATACCTATTTTAATTTTTATCAATTCTCAATATATACTTTTATTATTTATAAAATTTCAAAAAATCAAATTTCTTATACATAATTAAAAAAATAAAAAATAAAACAATTTTCATATAACATTAAAAAAAATTCAAAAAAAGTTTGGGGGGGAGGGCCACGGCTCCCCCCTATCCCTTCATTGGTCCGCCAATGGTTGCAAGGGACATAACACAATGCATAGGGATCAGAAAATGACCAGAGAGTACTATATAGTCAGTCTAAAGCTACCACTTCCCCCGTTAACCTCTAATAACATCGAGAAATCCCAAATAAACGACATTATAATGGGAAGAGAAGATTTGGACCTCTAGGTGAATAATGACGCGTGGATGGAACCTATGTGAGAAATAAGAGTTTTCCCTTTGCTTGAGGAAGGAAGAAGTTTGAGAATTGGATCCGCTATCGACGAGGAAGGAGAAAGAGCCATTGGTCAAGCTTTAATGACTAATGCTGACTTGGTCATGTGGACAACAACTACATCCTAAGAGTTAATCCGAGGATAGCATTGCATTGCTTATCCGTTTTCAAGGGAGCTTTAGGCATCTTAAAGTTTTCGAAAATATGGTATGCAACAAACAAACTTGTATTCCAAATTTAAATTCCTTAAGAGATTTTAAGTAGGCATAAGGATTTTGTGTTCACTTCCAAAAAAAGGGAGGAGAATCACTAAGGATTACTTAAAATCCAAGCCTTTCCTAGCCAAAGCTACCTCTATCCCTCTTACACCTAACTTCTCAAAGGGAATTGGGTTTGAAAAGTAAGTAGACTCACACTAAACTACAAACAAAAAGAAAACAATTAAGGAAAGCAAATAAACTACTCTACACGACCTTAATGGTAAGGTAGAAGGCACTTCAGAACCTTCAAGCCCTCACCAACTAAATTTTTTTTAATATGGTTAAAAGAGGTTCAAGTTGGGAGATGAGATTGAGCACCAAAGACTCCCCCACGACACCTAACTTGGTCGTGAGCTACAAGTCCAAAAATAATACAAATTACAAGTCAAAATTCCAATACAATCAAAATGTGATGTTTCCATCTCTCTAAGTGTTCACTCATTTTTATTCTTGTTTCCTCCTCAAGCTTAAAGGTCCAAAGAGGTCTCTAATGCCTCTAAAAGGCTTCCTTTAGTTTAAGCCAACCTCTAAAAGAACCTACACCACAACCCAAAATCAAAACCAAAAGGTAGATTCCAAGGAGAAAGCAAAGAAAAGCAAAAAAATGAACAAAGCTCTTCAACCAAAGGTTAGGCACACAAAATAAATACCTAAAGAAAATCTCTAGAATAGATCACAAAAACAAAAAATTACTAGAGTAGAAATTGATGCTTTTTGTCTTTGCCAGCCATTAGTCAAAGGTGCACTATGACACTCTCTTGTTTGCAAAATGCACAAACTAGGTTGTTGTGTAGAGGCACTTTCACATTAAAAACAACCACAAGATCAACATCAAAGTGCTCACATAAAGTTTGGTGGTAGTGGCCCCCCTTTTCTACTTTTACTTTTAATATTTTGCTTTTGCTTTTGTACTTTTTCTTACTTTTTCATGTACCAAATGACTTGATTCTTTTTGTCTCTCTTGTTTTCACGTTTCCAGCCACAAAAACACATCACTACACACACCAAATATGAATTTGAAAATGCTTTTGGTAGCTCAAAACTCCAAGTAACAAAAAAAAAATGTAAGAAAAGCCTTCTAGAATCAAAATATGACATGAAACACAAACAAACATAAAGGAAACTTAACTTTAGGAATCTGCCAATGGCCTAATGACATGTATGAACTTAAATATGTAAAGAAAAAGCACTCAAAAGATTATATATGGTGCAATTTTTAAAATCAAGAAAAACATATATTTTTGTGATTTTTGAAAGCTCAAAACTAGGATAAAATGACATTAAAAAGACTACACATGACTCTTGAAAACATGGATGAATTTAAAAATGAAATTGGCCATAAATATCATGGAAACCAAAACATATATATTAAGAAAGACTCGAAAAACATAAAAGCACACAAACAACACAATTATATGAAAATCTAATGGTGAAAACCGAATGGTTCCAAAGAAGAACAAGAACTAGAACCATGAAAACAACATATATGGACTTGAAAATGAAGACAAGAAAGAACAACACATGAGCACAATAAAAAGCAATAAAAGGACCAAGGAACTTAGCTCCTCTAGAACCAAAGCTCTTGATACCAAATGATAACCTCCTCCTCAAGCTAGGTTGGGCCAAAGCTTAAAATGATGGCTATGGAGGTGATAGGATGCACACAAGCTTGGTGTATGAGAGGAAGTACCTCTCGATTTATGGTATTAGATGTTAGGATGAAGGTTGTTTGTGGTGCTCTAAGAGATGATAAGCCAACTCTAGAGAAAGAAGTGATAGAGGGACCTCATGGGATACTCTAGCAAGTAACTAAGAGACAAGTTTATGGCTAAAAAATATTTTTGGCAGCATAACATTATCGTTCTCAAAGTGAGAAATACAGGGGGGAGACACCTATATTTATAGAGTAAGGTGTCTCCAAAATGGTCCAAAACCCTAAAGTGCTAACATGCACCAAAACCCTAACAATGCTATCTTGGTGAATGAGAGCTTGACATGTGGCACTCCTCACTCTCACAAAACTGAACCAATCATGGAGTGCTATGTGGAAAGCTACTTATGAAAAGCCTTTCCAATAGGACAATGGCACATGACCACTATCTTTGTAAGTGAACTCTTCATTAAGGGCTTACCATTTGGCATGTGTGGGATGCCACAGACTAAGCTAGCTTGATGAACATAATTAAACATCAAATAGTTGCTTAAGTAGGTGCATATGATGCTCCCTACTTAAGCAAGATTGTTTTTAAAATCATACACTACTTGGCCCTTAATACAAGGCCTAAATATTCCTAATTTATCAAAGATACTCTATTATGGCGCAAAAGAAAAGATTTTTACTTCACCTTGCAAAGACGACTATATCTCTCCATGAAAGTGCTTAGCCATGCTAAGGGGTATGCCAACATGTATGTGAAGATGGTGTGGATCAAGACACGTATCAAAAATTGCACATGCACTTTGCCACTGAGACAAAACTTCTTAGCTTGATTACATAAGTGTGCCACACAAATGTAAGCTTTTATTGCACTTGACTCTGACATGTATTGGGAGATGGTATGGCTAATGACGCATGTAAACTATTGTACATCCCATCTGCCACTAAGATAAGACTCCTGACCTTTATTTGGTAAGCGTGTCACACAAAGGTAAGCTTTTATTACACTTGACTTTGACGCTTATTAGCATGTGGTGTGGCTCAGGACACATGTACACAATTGCACATGAACTCTACCACTAGGACAATACTTGTCATCTTTATTGGGTAAGTGTGCCAAACAACTTTCAAAACCCAACTTGATAAAATAATGATACTTATCCTACAAATACCATCATACACCACATTTCAACCACAAACTACCATAGTATTACAAATCATAATAAACCCAACCATTGTCTTTACTCTATAAACATAAACACAAACACTTATCATCTTTTCATAGAGTACTTAGGCATGAAGAGACAAAGAACTATTCAAATTCCTACCTCATAGTCTTATTTGCAAATGACGAAATCAAACAATGTGAAAGTTCAAAATTCTTTCGGATACATACAACTATTCAACTTCCTCAAGGAAAAAATGTGCACGACGTTGGAACTTCCAACCAACACATCCTTTATGCAACTTAAATATCAATAGATCATGACATTTGATCCATTATAAGTCTGAATTTCCTATTCACACAATCATTGAATTGTATACTACGTTTATTAAGCAAATACTTTCTCTTTTAAATCTACCTCCTTCATCCTTTTACACAAACCCAAACCTCATCGCGTCCACACCTTCATATGTCACAACCTAGAATAATGCCAACTTGACACAATTGCACATTTAATGAACTATGGTGTGGAGACCATATACAAGTAATATGGTGTGGAGACCATATACAAGTTACTGAAATTAACTATCATTGTCCAGTTAGAGTAGTTAATAACCACCTTGTGCATGATACAATTTAAATCAAATTTGATATCGATGTTGCACAAATAATCAAGTGTTGGAAAAAAAATTCAACTTCTACACTCATTTGTGCGACGTGAACGAACATAGAACAACATTGAACCTTTAATCCAAACAAGATATCCACCTACCACTAGTGCAGGGAAGGCAAACGACAGCGGTTATTTTGCACTTTTGGCTTCGGGTTCGCACCCGAGGCATATACTGCCGAGGTAAAAAGACTTTTGTTTATGCCTCGGTTATTAACCCGAGGCAGAAAAAGTAGTTACTGCCTCGGTTTCCTCCAACTGAGGCCTAATTGTGTATCAGAAATATCAAAAAAAAATTCGACGGAGCAGCGGCGGTGCAGGCGGAATGAAGGGTTGCTGCTCCAAGTCCTTCAACTTCACACTCACCACCTCTTCCCCACTCCCACCCCTTTTCACAAATTCCCCAATCTCCCTCTCCAAATAAACCACCCTCAACTCCGAACTCAAAACCGAACCCCCTCGACCCTTTTGAACCATCTCAACAAAACCTCTCAGAGCACTCTTTGCATAAACACCCATCACAGCTTCGAAACCCTGCTTCCGCGAAAACCCGACTCACGATTGGATCGTCGAGGATTGACAAAA
>Ga0209389_1005101_pt1 | contig 11102 bp, 4 predicted proteins | sample CowpearedBW_FD_187526 | JGI IMG/M metagenome (GOLD analysis project Ga0209389, IMG submission 187526) | Root nodule microbial communities of legume samples collected from California, USA - Cow pea red BW (SPAdes) (version 2) | ecosystem: Host-associated > Plants > Roots > Nodule | place: USA... | reverse complement strand
CTTGCCTACCACAAACCACTTTCTCCAAGCTTCAAACCAAGCCAAAAGCTTCAAGAATTGATCCAAGATCAATCTTCAACAACTGCAACACCTATGATCATGAAGGAGAGAGTTTCCACAAGTTTCCAGAACCAAATCGTGCTCTAAAATGATGAACAGACCTCTCTTTCGAAAATTACAGCTTTTATAGTCAAACTGTTATGAAATTCAACAGGTTGATTTTCAAATCAATCGGTTGATTTCACTTGACTTAAGTGAAATCAGTCGATTAAAAACCAAATCAACTGATTGAATTTGTTGCAGTTTAAGACTACTGCAGCCAACCTTTTAACCTGTTAAAAAGCCATTCAACAAATTAAAAGAGACATTTTAACCTTTTGAAAAGCCATTCAACAGATTAAAAACACACCAAAGACCAAACTACATCTAATTAATGCTTTAAGGTCTACAACATGAATTAAAAACAACAAGTACACTTTCTTAATGATGTAACTACATGGAGAGCACATGTTTCAGCCTTGATCACCATGGATATCATCAAATCTCCTTTCCTTCATCAATGTAGGCTTCATTCCAATGTCTATGGCTTCAAGATAGTTCAAAAGAGCTTCATTCAATCTTCATCAAATCTTCAAGAAGCAAACCACCTTGGCTTCTCATGTCAACAACATCAACATCTGGCCATGGAAGCACATTTCACAATTTCCAAGGATATTCAACTATGAAAGGAAATTCACTTTTGACATTGGAGAACAGAGTAACCATAAACATAACATCATGTACACACAGAACAGATTAACCTAAGAGGAAAAATGTACCTTAAAATGCACGAATTCATGCTTGATAAGACGAACATGGTGATCATCCCACCTCTGAAAATGGCGTTCATGATCCTCTGTGAACAAATAAAATGTCCTCTCTATATCCCCCCACACAACCAACTATATTACCATAAGACAAGTCGAGTTCCTTCAAATCTTTGAAGACAAAAAATCCAAGTAATTTATATATTGTTCGTAAGAATTCCACTTGGCAACAAAAAGATCGAGTTGAACCACTCTCCCTATGGAGGATTTGCACTGCACTCCATAACATTCATAACAATCTGTTTCAACTTTCCAAGAGAAATCATTGTCGAAATAGGAACATAAGCCCAAAAGTGCTTCTCTCTCTACAACTTGAATCATTATAGGTAGCTCCTTAAGAAAATGAAACAAATTAGAAATCTAAATCAGAATTACCTACATCCCTTGGAGTTGTTTCCCACTATTCGTTGCCTCACATTCTTCTTCGTTGTTGTTGCGAATGCTGAAGCTCATGTGAACTGAATAGTACATCTTTGTTTCATCAATAAAGGCAAATTTCACCTTTCCTTTCTCGTATTATTCCAAAATTCAAAGAAATTAACAACAACAAAAACTTAACCCTAAATTACATAGGTGAGAGAATGAAATATACTACTTGTGATCATACAAGAATTGACAACCGCGAATAAAGTAGGCATCGCAAATGGAGGGAAAAAAAACCTAGAATTAGACAATGACGTCAGAAGCACCACTTACCAGAGAGACAAAACACGGAAACACATGAATGAGCAATGAGGAGACTGAACTAGGAGATGTAGCGATTAAGGAGACTAGGCGGTGAGTGGTGTCGCCGTTGTGGTGAAGATCTTGATCTCGCTGACAATAGTAGAAGTGGTGGTCGACGAGTGAGGAAGATTACGATGAAAAGAAGCTTTAAAAAATAAAAGACTCACTAATTAAGTTTAAAATAATATAATTGACGGATTGTGACGGTTAAAGAAAAGTATCAGAAATAAAAATATTTTTAGCAGTTTATTTAACCGCTATAAACCGATCGTCAATAAAAAATATTTTTTTTTTAGTGACTGTCACTACCATATCACATTGTCACTGTCACGTGGCACGATGTCAGTTTGATACGTGGCAAATTTTTAATTTTTTTTAATTTAAAAAAAATAAAAAAAAATTCAAAAAATTCATAAACTGACACATGGCACCTCATCTAACGTCGTTACTATACCATTAACGGAAATGACTTGATTGCATCAAATTTTCAAAAATAGAAACTAAATTGAGATAAAAAAAAATAGAGAGACCAAATTAATATTTTGTTATGAAAATAGAGACCAAAAGTATAATTTAACCTAACATGTTGTGAAAAACTTTTCTCAATGTACTGTCAATTACACACTCAAAGGGGATCATGTAGTGATTTTAAAATATATTTACAAATATTCTCATTTACGGTCAATATTAGATGCGTACGGAAGAATAGTGTAATAATTTTAAAATTTGCTTACCGATATTTTCATAAACATTTCACAAGATTAAACAAGGGTTTATATAAGTGATAGAAAGTAGTGAATATTTTTCTTAGTAGGAGTTTATATTGGTTCCATTAAATTTGTACAATATATATTTAGTTTTTCTTTGACGAAGGTTCCGTAATTGAAAATGATTATAGATATTACTTACGTTCTTGGTATTTATTTTTTTCTTCTAAGATCAAATATTTGGTATTATGAAACTTATAAATGCGCATATAAAATCAGGATGGCTATATTACAATAACTTTCTCTATTTTTCTTGAGCTTGCGTTTGTCGCTTTATTAGACTTCATTTTGTTCTTTTTGTGTTTAAATAATACAAGTGTAGCCTTTCTTTACACCGCATCGAAGATTTACGTTTGCTTGTTCATTTATAATAAACTTTTGCATGCTAAATAAAATATATATCATCAAACTCTAATAAATATAAGTACTGAATCGAGACCTTTTCATTATTAAAACTAAGTCCATTTCTTGTTTGCATCTAAAATAATTCGATCATGTAGAACTTACATAGCTTTTAGATTGGAGATGTAGAGACCACCTAAAGTTGATTACTACTCCTTGTTGATTTTAATGTGTTTGTTTTATTTTTTTCAAGACCACCTGATGAAGACGAAGAAAACATCAACCAAAAATATTAGTTTGGATGTATACACCACTCATAAATTTTTTTCTACATGGGACTCTAACGTCATATTTAATAGATAAACTTAATTAAACGGAACATCACACAATATAATATTAAGAGTAAAGTCTCGGAGTATAAACACTACTTCTTACAAAATAGAGTTCAAGGGTCAACAGTATTTAAAATAATTGCTCAAGAGGTAGACAATACATGGGCCATAGTCCTAAAGTAAACTTAGACAAGCATGTTCTGTTCCAAAATGAACTAGGCAGCGGAATCTCCATTACCCTATTGACCACGAGGAGTTCTCCCCTCTGCTCACATCATCACAAAAAGAGAAAACCATACACAGAACATACAAACAAGCAGAAAGGGTAAGCAAGAGTAGAAAATGATTTTATCATACAATTGCATACATTTCATAGTCCAAGATACATACATCAACCAATCATCTAATGACTCGCAACCAATACACTAAGACTCAAGACACGACTTATCCGATTACATATAATTAGTCGGATTCACAGGATGCTTGCACTTGTGGTGGCCTTTACTGCTCTATCGAGCTAATTGTCAAATGTCTCATCCCACCACTCACAAGGTTAGCCTTAAAGTGTTTCAGGCCTCCTGCTACTCTCACCACTTGAGTCAGTACGCTCTATGTGAGACTAACTGACTCCTTAGAGCGTCAGGATGCAATCCTTACTTTGAATCCTTACTAAGTTATATAATGAGGCACCACCATGAAACTCCCACTAACAAGGGTCATGGAATTATGTTTTGACCAATGAGGCACCACCATGCAACCAACGTGGAATTACGTCTTGACCAATGAGGCACCACCATGGGATCTCACATAGAGTTCCATGGAATTACGCCCTGACCAATGAGGCACCACCATGAAACTATCGTGAAATTATATCCTGACCACACCAACATCATGTTCCATCAATCATTATAACATTATTGCTCATACCAATTCCATGTCACTTTTATAACCAACCTTCCCACACTCATTACATGCCAAGATCATGCCAAACTCATCATTCACAACCCATAAACTATTTTACTCATGCATAATCACTTATCTCATGCTTTAACATAGTAATCCAACCAAACATGTGGCAAACACCCAAAGACAAAGAAGGAAACAGAACCCTAACACTCTTACGCACAGCTCTCGCTCAGGCTGAAAGGGCTCACTCAGGCGAGAGGGGTCTCTCGCTCAGGCGAGCTCCTTTCGCCTAGGCGAGAGCTCGAAGAGGAACAATGAGTTTCTACGATTTCTCGCTTAGGCGAGACCTCCTCACCTGAGCGTGACTACAACTCGCTCAAAACGAAGGCTTGTCACTTAAGCGACAACTCGAGCAGAAAACTTAGGCAAGCCTATATTCGTCTCGCCTAGGCGAGACACACTCGCTTGGACGAGAAAACCAGTGCCCACCACTGTTCACTCGTGCAACAACCAACATTCAAGAACCCAGTCAACATTTAGCAATATTCAAAGCAATCACAGCAACACCCAAGTATCTTAAACACGAAACAAAGCTAAAATAGGGAGATTATGAAGAAAACACCAAAACCCTAACTTCCCTTACCTAGAAAGAGCTAGTAATAGACTTCGACACTTAAGCCAACAAACCCAGCAGCTCTAGGAGTAGGAGCAGACTCGAGAGCTGAGAACAGCGGCACAAAAAGAAAATAGGGTTACTACTATGAACCCCAACAGAAACTACCAAAACAGCTTAGAAAGGGGAGAGTGCGATTCAAGGACCAACTTACATGAGACGGGGGTGAGCTTTTGAGCTAGCATGAACAAGAGAGAACCAAGCCCAAGCAGAGCTCCTGTTGAGAACAAGGGAGGGTTTGAGGAACTGAATTTCTGAAAGTGAGATGGAAGTGAAAGTGTTAGGTTGGTTTAGGGGATTTGGACTCCCTATAGGTCAGCCTTAGGCCCAATGGATTGGGGCAGCCTTTAAAAATAAGGGTAGAAAATAATTGAGCCTTGCAGGGACAAGTAGTTTATCATAATTACATTTGTTCACCTTTATGTCATCATCCATCTCATCCAGGTAAATGTTGAGTTTAAAATTTTGGGCTTTATTATTTATGACTATGTAATATTAAATCTTCAAGAGTTTTACTGGTCATTTGGAATCTTCAAGAAGAAATTTGCAACCTCAAATAAGCCTATGGCAGATACACAAGTAGATATACCATTTCTTGGACCTAAGTTTACTCATCCTTCATATCTTCAACGTCCATGTAAACTTGGGTAGATATCTCAACTCTCTTATTATTTTTTTTTCATCTATAACTTGTGGTTGTTAAATTCAACAAATTGATTCATTTTCCAAAACTGAAAAGGTTTTCATTTCCATTTCCAACTCCACCTCCAACTGCACCTCAACCAAGTAGTGAACAAGCTTCTCCTCAACCTCCACTTGCACCTCGACTAAGTACTAAACAAGCTCCCCCTCCACTTGGACATGCACCTCAATTAAGTAAGATATATGTTTCACGTATTTTTCCAATTTATTAATCCTCTAATAATTATGCACACTTTTTTTCATTCAACTAATTTGCTTTCAGGAACCTTGAAAGTGAGGATATCTTCAACTAGTACATCATATGCATATTTTGGAAGTGAAGAGGAAGAAAATGAGGAGACTAAGTTGTAAGTAGATCAACAAAGGCTTGCAACTTGAAAATGAGCATTGTTTGTTGATGTTGGTATGCAACTATTTAATATTACACATATTCAATGAAAATTACTTAAGAGCCTTTTGTAATTGAGTTTAATTAAATTATGTGCTAGAACACAGTTTTAATAACTCTATCAAATATTAATTAAGCAGACATGACAATAAGATTGAATTCCATAAATATGAAATAAAATAAAAGACATCAACATTTTTGTAACTTCCAAAATGAAATAAGCTCTCCAGTTTCTATAACTTTCAAGATTGAAATATGTTTATGATGTGAAAATCTAAAAATTATTCAAAGAATGCATTATTGAATTAGTTTTTCAAACTTCATAGATGATAAGGAAAGAGAAATACAAAACAGTTGTTAGCCAATGATGTATGCCTTTAATAGAATAATGAGGGCCAACCAATTGTAGATAGTGGTGAATTATTCTATAGGTTCTTAGGTAGTATTTCAAGAAACTTCAATGCTTTTCCTATTAGTTATTCTAGTTGAAGGAAGATTCCTAAAGATTACAAAGAAGATGTACTTAAGAACACTATTTAGTTGAGGAATGTAAAAGTTGAATTTACAATTTAATTATACTATGATTGTTGTTAATTTTAATTTTTTATGTGTTTTAAGGCTAATTTTTGTGTCCATTCTGATGTTCATATAAACCATGTCCTCAAATCACTTAACACAAAGTGGAGAGACCATTGACAAGAATTTTGGAACCAAAGGAATGGTGGTACGTATACTAGAGATGAATTGATCGCAATGGCTCTAAAAGGAATAGATAGAGATCAATAGGCTTCTTTTGTTGATTATCGCCTCTAAATTGAAAAATAAACGTATAATTGATACTTTTTTTCATCAACCTTATTCATAATTATTAAATTTATATGTTGATTATTAGGACCATGCCCTAAAAAATAAAAAGAATAGAGCAAATAAAATCATTGCTCACATAGGTGGATCTAAGAGCATTGCAAGGGAAAGAGATCAAATGGTGACAATACTACATATCTTCAAGTGAAATTTATGTTTTAAGTTTTTTTGTTGTGCGATATACTTTTTCTTCAATTTTATAGGAAAAAGAATGTGGCCATAAGGTCAGTAGAGGAGAGGTATGGATATCTACACACAAGCATGCTAATGGAACATTTGTTAGTGATGAAGCAAGGAAAAGTTATGTAAGTTCGATTCTAATAAAGTCTATATATATCATCAACACTTCATCTTATTTTAATTAGTTTCTTCTCGTGTTCTATATAGGAAAATATACAAGCATATGGATCAAAATTATCATCATCCCAATCAAAAGATATATCAAGTAATGATTCCTTAGGTTATGCTTTTGGAAATCAAGAACATTGTGGACATGTTAGGGGTTTAGGTTTGGGACCTTGCCCATCTAAAGTGTTTGGCTTCAATGCCCATTCATATAGTGAGATGTCTTCATGTTTTCCTTCTTATAATTAGTTTGGCTTCAATGCCCATTCACTTCAACCTCGGGAGTTTAAATGGGTATGAAGCATGGTTATCAAACTCGCAAGTTAACTCATTAACTCGGATGAGTTTGCATTTCTAGCTATGGCTTCCAAGTCAACTCAGAAGCAAACTCGCTTTTCGTGTGGAATCGGTAGACTCGGTTGTAGAATCAATAGAATCATATGAGCTCGCGATTTTAGATGCGTTTTTGGGAGTTCGATGGACAAAATTTTAATTAAAACGAAGTTATGGACAAGACCAACCCACCAGATTAGGGCTCCTAGTGCTCAAGTCCTTTCTTCTTCTCGCGCATCACCCCTCTCCTATATTTCTCTCTCACACCAGATTAGGGTTTTTGTTCGTAGTTCACCCTCTCTCATGTAGTCTCTCACGCTCACCGTCAATGTCCATCGCCTGGGTCATCCTCTCCTCGAATGTTGTTCACACTCGCCTCTGCACACGTTCCCCCTCTTGCATTTTGAATGTTTGATTTTATAACATTTTTAAAAACAATCTTTTAACTTGAAGTTATAACCTTTTTAGCCATTTGCACGCAAGTTTCTTGTGGAAAGCAACAATATTAAATATTATTAGTTAGCTTTTAACTTTTAAAAATAGTGTTTGTTTATTATAAATTATAAAATATTTTTAATTTTATACTGAAGAACTGATTAATTAGAATAAAATAATGTCATTAGAGAATTAATTAGAGGATTAGACATTGACACATGACATTTGAATTTATATTTTACAATATTTATATGAATTTATTTATTTAAAGTACTTTTGTGTTGTATTATTTTGTGAATTTATTTGCATTAGGATGTTATTTATATAAATTATTTTTTTTTTGTATCAAAGTAAACTCTTACGAGTTTACGATTCAAATTTACAATCCAAGTTTACTGGACTCTCATGAGTTTACGTAAACTCTTGAGTTTGATAACCTTGGTGAAGCTTTAATTTTGAAAGATGGGAACAACACAATAAAGAGTCTCCATTTCATAATTTCAATTGCCACTACACTATGATAGATAGCTAAATAGATAGATAGCATAATGTATGAATATGAATGATATGAACAAAAACTATATGATTTGATCTCTTAGATAAACAAATAGATATGATATATGGTCCTACCCTTGCAAATGCATGTAGTTCATTATGTGTTTCTCTAAAGTAAAAGTGAGATTGCCCATCATTGCATGTGATGTTAGTACCTCTCAAGTTTTAGTCATTTAGGTTATGTTACTTGATTAATTTGATTTATTGTATTTTGTAATAGGTTTGTTCATAAACATCACAAGTTAATGAAATGAAGGCAATAATGACTTTTCTTTGTACAAAACTATCAAGGAGAATTACCTCAACAACTTTCCTATGATTCATCCATTATTGGTAATATTCAAATCTTTAGTATCTTAATATTTTTTTATAATGTAAATAATGTTACTAATTATGGTTATTTTTTATTTTAGGTATGTGATAAGGGAATGTTCCTAATGAAGAAACAAATGATTCAAATCAATATTGATAATTGGAGAATGTTATGATTCAAATCAATATATTTATGAAGGAATACAGATATTGTAATATTTCACTAGTTTGAATGTTTAAACTTTATTATTTACCTTAAACTTATAGATGATGTTACTTGTTTTTATGAATTTTATATCTAATTAAAAACAAATATCAAAATTTTAGAATTTTTTTCTTTTATTTGATATGTTTTAGGAATTATGTGCATTAAAAAGTGCAACAAATAAAATTAAGGCGATTTGAAACTTCAAGCCAAAACATCAACAAATAATGAATTGCATTGCAGGGGTAAGAACCCCCACCAGGGATTTAAAACCGCTAAAATCTAGCAAAAGTTTGGAACATCCCTGAAAAGTACCAAGGGTTCCAGAACCGTTGGTAAGTGACGGGATTTCCAAAATAGTCGGAAAGTAACTGAGGTTCCAGAACTGTCTGTCGATAAGTAATAGAGGTTTCAGATACAGTCTTTAATCCATTAGTGACACTGGTATTTCCAGAAAAAACAAACAAACTACAAGTAATGCCTTTAACGGGAGTTAAAATCGTTGGAAATACAAAAGATAACCCCTCCTAAAATTTATTTCTTTTTAGTGACCACTTCACTTGATGCATAATACTTTAAGGGTGATTGAAGTTAATTGAAGTATTACAAGTTAATTGAAGTATTGAGAGCATGACTTTAATACAATTTCTTCAATTTAAATAGTGTTTTCAACTATGATATACTCATTTTCATACAAATTTTAAAATTTTGTAATTTCAGTAAATTTGATAAAAAAAATTATACCATTTTTGTAAACTAACCGAACCTTTTCCTTCGGTGTAACATGTTTTGTGAAACAATTAATGTGTCACGAGTTATGAAGCAATTCGTTACGGTGGATTAGTCCGTAAATGAAGTCCTAAAGAAAAAGTTTTCTGTTGGTAAATTAAGGTGAAAGGTGAAATCCATTCAATAAAGGCTGTTTTTAATGCTCCCATCAAAATTTCTTTATATGCACCTTATCACGGAAATATAGGCTTCTAGAAATTTTGATCCACATGGAGTGCACGAAAAGCAAAGTCTAGAAATTCATATATTTGATAGTGTGCACGAAGAGAATTAATGGAGTGCACGAAGAAATTAATTTGATGACGGTGCAAGAAGAAACAACCTTCAATAAGACTACTGTCAGCATAGGATATGGTTGGAAAAAAAAAAAAAAACCATGTTAGATCAATCAATATGTGTAATGCACCTAATTAAACAACATATCCTTGTTTATAAAAAGGTCTAAAACATTTATAGAATTAGTTTATCCAAAATTAGTCAAAATATAAAATAAGGAATGGATTGTCATAACATTTTACTTAATTTACTTAGTACTTTTTCTCCCAAACTTGAATGGGATATTGTACTTATTCTTTTACATGCACGCACACCTCATATTAAATATTATATTATCAATTTAAGTTATTATTATACTCTTTCTCAAAGTAAAAAAAAAAATTGTTTGATCCTTGCTCTGGCAATAAATGAGTTTAATTTAAAACAATATTATTTGTTATTCCAATTCCATCCTGATTATCTACAAGAGACTGTGTTGCCACTACAAAAAAATTGTCTATTATCTATGATAAATTATCTACGAATATAATTACTATTACCATAAAAAAATAGTCCAGTAATATTAATAATTACAACTGATTTGAAATCATAAAGACAATGTAAAAACTCTGAGAAAATTTCCCCAAGACTAGCCCCGCTCCGACTCTATACCTCACCAGATCTACTTGTAACACCATCTGCTCACGTATATCGCGTATACGATCATCGCCAAACACAAGCAGATAGGGTGAGCTTAACAGATAAAACATATACAAATATATACCCATATACAACATATCAATATAAAACACAATCATTCCAAAGGATTTCCCTTCCTTTGATTCATACCACCTGGCCACAACCAGGTTATTCATGTTCTACATCTTCTAGTGATTACTTCTAGGTGGCTTGCTGCCATACCTATCGGCCACAACCGATATAGCACGTGCAGGAAACCATGTTACGGATCATACACCGTAACGCCAGGTGGAGTTCCCAAATACGAACATAGTTCGCAACGTCCTAAGACTACCAAACTCGTCAGTCAACTATTGAGGAGGGCAATCTATCTGGACCCATCCGTACTGGCCACAACCAGCACACTCACACCAGCAACACTCGCCAAATCGAGCCACAACTCAAGAGTTCCTCGCGTTCATCCGCCAACCCAAGTCACAACTCAAGAGATGTTATTTCGAGCCACAACTCAAGGAATACCACGTGCTTTAACCCCTATCCCGAGCCACAACTCAAGGGATACGTTCTGAGCCACAACTCAAGGAACACCAGCAATCCCACCTTTGAAG
>Ga0209389_1005099_pt1 | contig 11103 bp, 8 predicted proteins | sample CowpearedBW_FD_187526 | JGI IMG/M metagenome (GOLD analysis project Ga0209389, IMG submission 187526) | Root nodule microbial communities of legume samples collected from California, USA - Cow pea red BW (SPAdes) (version 2) | ecosystem: Host-associated > Plants > Roots > Nodule | place: USA... | reverse complement strand
AAGTATAAACATGGGTTAAAGTACACATACATTTTTTCCACGAGATCCACTTTTAATCAAACCAACCGCCATAGATTTCATCCTGGAACCACATATATCTGTGGGACTGGACTCCTTATTAATCTATAATTTCCAAACCAACAGTTATTACATCATTTATTTAGTATCAGAAATAAATGACTAACATAAATTTAAATGAGTCTTACCACATCTGTCTGAGACTCGTAAGAAATAATGGGAAATGATTCATTTTCGTTGTTAGAGTCAGAAACAGATATATGAAAAGACTGTTTACCTTGTGCATTTAGACAAATATTTATTAGATCATAAAAAACTACATACAATGCAATTAGTGACATAAATAATTTCACCTTTTGTATTTGGTCTCTGCCCTTAGAATTTTCCTCAGTACTGGAATCAGACGTAGCTTCAGCGTTGGACTCTTTATTCTACATATCAACAATCAAAAATTTAGTAATTAAAAAGATTTAATTCGATGTAACTATCCCAGTAGGGTAGCTAAACTTAAAGCATCATATAAATGAGTTACCATCTTTGACTCAAGTTTACTTCTAATAAAAGAAATGGTTTCAAGATTGTATGAAGCTTTCATGACCGATGAAGATCTGTTTTTTGGTTTAACTCTAACCTTGATGCAAGAGTACATCCCAGCATAACATCTAGATCCTCTGGAAAACATTTCGGATCATCCTCCCCATCCTAAAAAGAAAAGAAAAACCCATTAACAATAAACTTTTGTTAAATTAATAAATCAACATATCAATACTACCTCAATCATCTTATTCATTAACTCAACAGCTGATACACCAATCAAGTTAATATAGTCTTGATCCCATATGACGAAATTCGCATAACTATCTCCATCACAGACCTGTAATTCCAACTTATATCTACAACAAAAATGACTCCTTTAATTAAAACCATACAACATACATTAACATATCTAAACTATAAGAAATACAAACCTAATTCCAGGTTTTCCATTATTAAACCCACACATGACACACTTAAAAGCACCTATCTCTTCAGTCTTCTTCCTGCAACCATTCCCTAAATTAAACTTGACGGTAGTTGCAACAGTAACACAATACACTTCCTATATACATAAAAAAAGTCATTATAATAACAAACTTAAAAATCCAGTAACGATGTTAAAACCATTAGTTAGTGCTATATTACCTCCTTCATTGTTGTGATTTCGGATATTGTACTGACAACAACTTTATACATAAATTTCTCATGCTCACTATATTGAGACGGTGAACTCAACTGGCTAGCTTCTTGACTTTGACTAACTTCATTGCCAAAACGTCTGTAATTCCAATATGTATGTCAGTATAATATAATAATAAATGGAAAACAATATTCTAAGAACTAAGTAATTCAAGAAATGTGTACTGTATCCATTGCTCCTTGAACCGGACCAATTCAGAACATTCATCACCCATAAACAACTTTGAACCGTTCCAGGAATTTGATATTGACACTGGCCACCGTCCTAAATCCATCAAAAAAATAATGATTACAAAAGCACAAAATAATGAATTTAAATTCACAAACCTGAAGACGTCTTGATCTTAGCTTGAGTCAACATAACAACAACAACAAAGGAATCTGGTTCTCCCCTCCAATTACTCATAAATTTAAAGTAATAGGAATCCCACAACGTACACCCAATAACAACAGAACTGTATAATGAAAACACAATACATTATAAATTACAATACATATACGAAACCCTAATAAATTAAAACACTATACTTATATCGAAATAGACAAACCTTAAATCCCTTATATGAAATACAACATTCTTGGATTAGGGATTACACCTCACATTATCCACCACTCCAATAATATTTAAAACCAATATTACCATGAAAACAAAATTATTAAATTTCTACAGGGTAAAGTAAAAAAGCATTAGTATATGTACCTACGATACACCAAATCAGCAGAGAATTTTCCATCAACTATATCCTCGATACTTTTGAAATTATAAATGTTTATAGGAATACTTGATATTGGTTGTTCTTTTATAGTTGTTGCACCTATGAACAATAACTTGTAAGGGTGGTCACAAACACGAAATTATCCTTGGTTCTTCATGATCTTAAAATTATGCATTATGTAGGTATGACCCTCAACCAACTTCTCTTCCCACAAACCTATATCTTCCTTTTTTACAATTGCAGGAATCATATCTCCCTGGAAAAATAACGTAAACAGTAAACATCATTCCATATACCAAAAAATAAAGAAGACAACAAACTTGATTTACCTTCTGATCCAAAAGAATCAACTCCATATAATGATTTGTATCCCGGTTTTGAACAAACCACAAATCCTTTACTCTCACAGCAAGCTTCAAAGTCTCTTTCTTCTCATCTATATCTTTGATCAAATCAAATTTTCTAGCCATTTGAAGACAACAAATGCAACCTCCATGAACTGAAAAAGCACACACGAAATAAAATCCATTTACACAACCCGAAAAGTATACAAATAACAAAAAATAAAACTCAAAAACAAAGCAAAGGAAGATCATACCTCATGTAACTGGGGAAACGAAAATAGAAACCAAAAGCATTAAACACATCCAAAAAACAATAACAATAAACAACAAACAATGAACTGCAAAATACAAACACGAAACCTAAAATAATTTTAGAAAATATATTAAAGAGGAACGAAGTCAGAGGAACTGAGATACACGATCACAGTAAACAACATCCAAAACACAGTAATTTAAAGTTAATAATCAACAATGCACTAAAAACCAAAACGAAAAAACAAAAAATCATCTCAAACTAACCCAGCTACACCTTCAAACCAAAATGAAAAATCATCTGAAACCAACTCAACTACACCATCAAACCAAAGACTCAGACACAACAACACAGAAAATAGGGTACTATATGGAAGGAAAAAATTTAGACAGTAAACTGGAAAAAAAAACGCATACCCAAACCGGAGAAAGGAAAATGCAAGAACCATATGAAAAAACCAAACCACTAAACACTACCCTTAAAAAACGATTTCAAACACGGCTGAGATAATTAATGCATGCAACATCAATCACCTCATGCACAGTTTCCCTTCTTCCAACACGTAACAGGCGGGAAATACAAAATTACTTTTAACCCCGCCCACTAAACGAACTTCAATCTGAAGTAAAGGGTTAGAGCAGTAAAATACTGAGGTTTGGGTTTCTGATCAGTCCCAAAACGTTATTTTACCAAAACACCAGTTTAGAAGACAGGAGTCAATGAATTCAGTTGAGGTATTTGGGTAATATCCAGCTGTGAAATTACGAATAAACTTTAAAAAGGGACACATGTCAATAATTTTAGTTGAGGTATTTGGGTAATATCCAGAGGTGTTTGTTTTCTTATAGTTTAGATTACTTAGTATTTCAATATTGTTAGTTAACATTACTTTTTTATGTAGATGGAGACAAATAAGATGCTTTAAGAGATGAAAATATTGCGGACTTATCTTATCCATTCAAGACTCTAATGTTATAGTTGGATGGTAATTTGGATTGTATTTCGATGTGACTTGTGTGTTTTATGTATATTTTTGGATATGCATCATCACATAACACTTTTTAGATTATTACATTTTGTCTTGGTTTTGGATAGCTCATACATTGTTGGATATTTTTGTTAAATTAATGGGGTATTAAGGTTTTGATGAGAGATCTACAGTAATGTGAAATGGAAATGGACAATGAAAATTCAAAGCAAAGAATATTGTATTAATGGTGAATATTGTAGGTGTATTGGATTGGAATCCACTTAGTTGTAGTGATAGAAGTTTATTAAGCCTCTGAATCATGAATTTTAATGCCATTTGAATCCACATTATTTATATTTTAATCAAAATTATAATTTATTTATTTTTAGGATTGAAAAAAAAAATAGAATTTTTTTTAAATAAGTGAGCCAACCCATTTAACCCACTAACATGTGGTGGGCCGGGCCACGTTGGAATTTTCTTAGCTCACAAATAAGTGAGTCATATTGGATTGGTTCACGAAGTGGCCAACCCGTGGTGAGCCGGGAGGTGACCCGTTTTGACAGCTTTTGTTGTGAGCATGTGTGATAATAATGTTAAAGGAATTTCAAGGAGAAATTCTAAGTTGTGATATTTGTAATGTATGCACTAACATTAGAGATGGCAAATAAACATGTCCCCGTGGGTATTGTCCGAACCTTCCCCCGTTTTGACGGGGAATCCCCGCATTGACTGGGTATGGGTATGGGTATGGGTATGGGTATGGGTATGGGGAATCCCCGACTTTTTTAATTGGGTATGAGGATGGGTATGGGGATGTACATATCCCCGCCATAATACCCGTCCCCATTTAAATTATTAAAATATTCACAATTAATTAAGTAACCATATATATATTATTTTTTATTTCTTCTAATTATTTGGTTTGTCATGAAACTCATTCGCATCTTAATTATATTTTTCATCTTATCATAACATTTATGTAATTATTAAAAAGATGTATGTCAATTAACAATTTTTTATGTCTCACATTTCAATATTTCTATTATTTTTTAATATTTTATTTATTATATATTTTTCTTTCACATGAGAATGTTTAATACTCTCAATTTAAGTATTTAATAGCACAAACCTTTTGTTTACTAGGTAATATAAAAAAAATCATGTACTTATTATTATTAGTTTTTGTTTCATTTGAAGAACTCTTTTGTTTCGCTCAAATAATTTTTGTTATTTCTCAACCATTGAGTATATATGTTGATATTTGAAAAGTTTTCTCAAATCTCTAAGATATTTTTCAACTTATCATACCCGTAATTATACATTTATTTTCCTTTGTGCGATTTCTTTCAATAGTCTCTCAAATTGTTTGTAAACATTTGTTAATTTTTTAATATTTTTATTTGTTATTTATTTTGATTATGTACAATACTATTTCGATATATTTTATCTAATTATTTTTTATTTTCTAACTCATTATCAATCATACTGTAATTTTTTCACTATAATTGTATAAGTAACTTTTATTTGATCAAGTAATGCATTATAACTTTTATTAATGTATAAAAAAGAGATTCATTAGAATTTACAAGATTGTAGTAAACAAACATTTAAAATATATTTTAATTTGAATATTTGTTTTCCTTTTATATTTTAAAAAATATATTTTAAAATTTTATCAACTATGTTTCATTAATAATCTAAAATGTAAACAATTATAATTTATTTTAAAGTATTTGATATCGAAGAAACAACCATCCTTCTAATCTTGAATATTTGATAATATTATGTTTCCTTTTACCATAACTTTTTATTATTTTATAAAAATTAATTAAAATTAATATTAAAGTAGTAAGAAGATGGTTATGGGTATGGGTACGAGATTATACCCGTTACCCGGTGGGGATGGGGATGGGACAAAAATTTGATACCCGTTGAGTTTGGGTACGGGGATGGGGATGATTTTTTTTTACGGGGATGGGTATGGGATAGCGAAATCCGTGCCCGCCCTGCCCCATTGCCATCCCTAACTAACATACAGATTCAATATGGAGGTAATTTTTATCTAATAAATACTCATGCTTAAGTAGAGCACAGTAGGTTATATGGTAGGAGTAAAAGCAAGTCCTAGTCACTGGACTCGTTTGGTCTTAGGAACAAAGGGAATTTAACTTATGTGTGGTTGATTGATAATCCCTTAAAGTCAAACTTCGTAGAGTTTAGAAACCACCACAGGTGCACACCACTAGTGAGTCCAATGTCAAGTGCATGTATCCAAATAATTGAGTTTAGTGTCAATTGGTTGTGTGATTATAAGCATAAATATGTTTTATACTATATTTGATGGGATTTTGGGCATGGTTTATTTATTTATGAATATTTCTTTTGTACACTAGTGTACCCTGTTTTGTGTTTTGTGTTTTCTTGTGTTGTTCGTCTTCTTCTTTTGCGATGATCACCTATTTGGTGAGAGCAAATGAAGTTGTAGGTTTATAGGCACCTTTGGAGGGTAAGGAGTCATCAGTTAGAGTAAGTAAATTCAGTAGTAGTTAATTTTTGTATAAAGCTTGTTAGTTTAGTTTAAGTGTATAAATGATATATTTTTATAATCTTATATTTTGCAATACTATATTAATATACTTTATATACTGTATTACCTTATTTGAATACTATACTTAATTGTTCTATTTGATTAGTTTTAAACTACTAAACGAGATATGTTACATTTCATTCAAATAAATTTGAAGTCATATGAAAATATTTATTAACTTTTTATCATTCCTCGTGAAAACATAGTTAGTTCTCTCTTAAAACTTAATCTTTATGATAGAAAGAAAAAATAATAACTTTTGTTTTTCTTATAAGCATTAAATTATAAAATCCTTTTTTTAATCTTTAACGCATTGACCAATTATAGTTTTAGTATAAATAAACTAATAATTTTAATCTGATTTCCAAAAAAAACTTTACATAAAATTGTTAAACAGGAATTGTGATTTTGTTTCTACACTTTCGGTCAAACATATTTAAACTCCTTCTGACATTTTTACAAGTTCGGTTACCCAGATTAAAATAAAACACACAGAGACATGGCTCCACTATAACATTTTATAATTTACATCACACTAAATTAGACAACGGCTAAATAAATATGGCCTAAACATATAATAAATAACATTTTTATAAATGTTGTATAAATATCATAAAAGTCCATGATTATATAACTATTGCTTTAAATTATGTGAGCAAAACCAGTAAAAATATGGTATAAAAATATAGGTTAGGTTTAAAATTAACCTAAAAAATTATTGTCCATTGTGAGAATTTTAAGGAACAGTTTTAAAAATATTGTTATACTAAAAACCGTTGTCTATTATCTATCGTTACACTCACCTATACCACATATAAAAAATTGTGGTCTAATCTGTACACAATGATTTTTATAATTTACATCACATATTTATGTCGTTATCTAAAGTGATTTTTGTTGTATTATCTTTTCTAAATTTTAAAATATAATGAATTCTTAAAGACCTTGAATCAAATCAATAGATTTTTTAAAGTTTAATAACAACCAAATTTATGGAAAGTTCACAACGACTAAAAACAGACATTTTCCTCATCTTTAATTTCTAATCGATTAAGTAGTTGAGTGTAAGGCCCACTTTTCGTGCTGCCCTTTTTCTTAAGGCTGCCCCTAACCATTGGGCCTTAAGGCTGGCCTAGAGGGGGAAAAACATACCTAAATTTGCCCAAACCCTAATCCTGGTGCTTTTTGCGTAAAATAGATTCCGCACATTCCTTGAGCTGTTGCTGCCGCCTCTGCTAGGGTTTTGCTCTCACCATTACGTTGAGCTAGGAGGACCGTTGTTCCAAGTAAGTTAACCTCCCAACTATTCTTTCCTTATTCTAGCTATGTTGTCGGGGTTTCAACCGAAGTTCTCTCATTGATCCCGTTTCCTCCTCTAATCTCCAGTTCATTATGCTATACTCGGAGCTGTGGTGCTCGCTAAATCTGGGTTTGGGAGTCTCGTACTAGCTTATTCCAGGTAAGGGAAGCTAGAGTCCATGTGTCTAGTCCGTTTCTGTTTGCTCTAGTGCTATTGCATGATTCTGTGGTTGGTATGTTATTGTGAGTTGATGAATATGTCGCTTTAGCTTTTGGGTCTTGCGTTTGCGTGTCTGTTGTATGAAGAAACAATGGCGGGCATTGGTTTTCTCGTCCAAGCGAGCCTGCCTAGCCTAGGCGAGATTAAGAGAGACTCGCCCAAGCTTCCTATGTAAATTGTCGCCCAGGCGACTGGATTTCTTTTTTGAGTGAGGCGCGATCTCGCCTAGGCGAGAGGGAACTTGCCTGAGCGAGAATCCGCAGGGGCCGCTATTCAAATGCTCGCGTTCTCGCCTAGGCGAGAAGGAGCTCGCTTGAGCGAGGGGATCTCTCGCCTGAGCGAGTCTGGGACGGGTTTTGTGTTATAGCATGAATGTCCAATGGCGTGGTTATTTGTTGGTTTGACTTGGATGCTTTCCTAGAAAAGTTTGAGGGATGATGCCTTGATTATATGTGGGGTTGAGATGTAAATGATATGTTGCTTCATGGTGTTTGAATTGGAAAGCATGAGTTGTATGATGGGTTGCTATGCATGATATTAGTATTGTGGGGACCTTCTGATTGGTTGGTGAATCATGTACAAAGTGTGAGCAGGACGTAATTCCATGACTCTTATAGTGAGAGCTCATGGTGGCACCTCATTTGTCGGACGTAATCCTATGGACCCTCCTAATGGGAGTCCCTGGTGGTGCCTCTCCTATTGGACTAATTCCATAAACCTCGTGGTGAGAGTTCATGGTGGTGCCTCAACATAAGGACGTCATTCCACGCGATCATCGTGGTGGTGCCACAAGGTCAGGACGTAATTCCGCGAAGGCCATGTGGTGATGCCTCTTGTAAGGGTGTAATTCCACGAAGGCCTCGTGGTGACGCCTCACTGCTAGGACGTAATTCCACTGCTTGGTGGTGGTGCCTCCGTTTACATATCTGGATAAGTCGAGTCTTGGGGTTTCAAATGATTTGGTAATCTATGGATTAATGTTTGCTGTTTGTGACTGATTTTATAAATTTCATGTTGACTGATATGATATATGTTTCCTTTACACTAGCTTACCCTTTCGCTTGCTTGTATGTTGTCCGTGGTTTTCTCTATTGTGATGATCATCAATTTCATTGATGTGAGCATATGTGAGAACCCCTGACAGTGGTAATGATAATAGGGATGCTGCAGCTTGATGGATTGGATGGGTATTGGGCCCACTGTGGGGCCCATCATTGAAGGATTTTATTAGTTATGATTCTCTTGTCCGAACAAGATCTAGTATAATTATTTGTTTTTCCAGTGTATTTTTGTTTGGGCCGTGTGGAGCCCTTTTCATGTAATCTAGGTATATCTGACGTATTGTATACCTTTACACCCTAAACTCCGTACTCTCTGAATATTCATGTATGTGATGTTTTATTAATTTGAGGTTATGCAGTTTTTGGGATGTTACATTTATGGTATCAGAGCGGTCGTTCCTTAGGTATGTGGACTTGGGTGTCCGCTTAGTTTTCTCTATGTCTTTCTGAGTGTTCTTAGCTAATTCCTGTCTTATCGAGCCTAACAAAGTGATTTCTTGTGTGTTAGTGAACTATGGCACCATCTCGTAGGACTCCGCAATCTTTCCAGGGCGATGTGCCAGATATCGCCAAAGCGATTGAAGCAATGGTAGCTGCTATGACGCAACAAAGTACGGCAATGATGCAACAACACGAAGCATCAATGCAGCGACAAGCGGCAGCGCTTGAGCAGCAACAACTGGTGATGCAGCAGATGGAGGCTGCTAGGGCGGCTGCTGAGGACGCTCACAGATAGCATATGGAGGCCCTCCGCCAGCTGGAGGAGAATATGGTAGATGTCCCTACTTTTGGCCCAGAGCCACGACCTACAGTCCGGGAGTGGAGTCTGGAGGACTTTCTGAAACACCACCCGGTGAAGTTTGGAGGCAAGACCAGTCCGGACGCAGCAGACCAGTGGCTGAAATACCTGGAGAGGATATTTGATGCTAAGATGTGCCCAAAGGAGAGTAGACTGACATTCGCACTGTACATGCTCACGGGTGAGGTTGAGCACTGGTGGATCAACATGAAGTCCATTATGGAGGAGAGACAAGAACCAATTACTTGGGATGTCTTCAGGAGGAAGTTCCTCTCTGAGTACTTCCCTGACAGCGTTAAATATGCTAAAGAGGTAGAATTTTTGCAGTTGACTCAAGGAAGCAAGTCTGTGACTGAGTATGCAGAAAAGTTCAAGCACCTCAGTCGTTTCTACACCATGCCACTAGATAAAAAGTGGCGGTGCAGAAAGTTCGAGAACGGCCTCTGTGGAGACCTTCGTTTGATGGTGGCCCCGCTGTTCATCAAGGACCTTGCAGCCTTGGTAGAGAAGGCGAGGGTCATGAAGAAGATGAAGGTGGAGGTGGAAACTCAACACCCACACCAACCGAGAGTGGGAGGACCATCTGGGTCCAAGCATAGGCACGAGGAGAGGAAGAAGCCCTATACTAGGCCCCATTTCCAGTCTCAGGGGTCTAGGGAGTCTTCTTCCCAACAGAGCAAGATTTAGTGCTACTAGTGTGGGGGACCGCACAAGAGAAATGTCTGCACCCAGCTTGCAGGCTTCAAGAGGTGCAACAACTGTGGCAAGGAAGGCCACTTTAGGAGGGACTACCCCACCCTTGCTAGGGCAGTGACACGACCTCCAGTACAAACTCCTACGCAGAACTAGCAGAGGCACAGAGGCACCAGGTCTCAAGCGACTGGCAAGGTGTACGCCATGACCGGGGCTGAGGCAGCAGGTTCAGGTAACCTCATTATAGGCCATTGTATGATAGCTGGAAAAGCTTGTTGTGTGTTATATGACTCTGGAGCGACACACTCATTTGTGTCAGATGCATGTGTGAAAAAGTTGAGTCTGCAGGTGTGTGAGCTGTAGTGTGAACTTGTGGTTGTAACGTCCTAGCCAGAAATTACTATTTAAAAATAAATGAGAAATAAGATTTATAAAACATCACATTTATTCTCGCAATTTCCCAAAAACGCGGGAAAATTAAAAGTTCAACATCGCTTCCGTAGTAATTAAAATCATATTATTCAGTTATTACAAAACCAAACCATAAAAAAATACAAAATAAAATCATAATAAAACTGAGTAAATAATCTCGTCGTGATCCCCACTCTGTCTCTACGTATCCGTCTGTTCACCTGCATTAACATCTGCTCCCATGTAACAAGTTACATGATCATTGCCACACATACACAGATAGGGTGAGCTCATTTAAATAAAACCAAACAAATATAATATTAAATTCAACATCAAAACATTTAAACCCGGGTTAGTATTCTTCTCCTTTTTTCCTTTACTCTCCACTTCCAGCACTTGCATTTAGACGTCTATCATTTCTATACCCTTTAGGTGAGAACAATGATCGATCTTTGCTGCACGAGTGTCTACTCGCCCCTCCGACTACAGGCCA
>Ga0209389_1005094_pt1 | contig 11106 bp, 8 predicted proteins | sample CowpearedBW_FD_187526 | JGI IMG/M metagenome (GOLD analysis project Ga0209389, IMG submission 187526) | Root nodule microbial communities of legume samples collected from California, USA - Cow pea red BW (SPAdes) (version 2) | ecosystem: Host-associated > Plants > Roots > Nodule | place: USA... | reverse complement strand
AAGAATGGCATATGGAATGGGTGATACGAGAAAGAAAAGGATAAGATAAAGAGAAGTGTTAGATGATTTAATAAGTGTAAAATGTAAGGTATAAAAAAATAACATTATACTAAAAATATAAGCAGACAACAGTATAAAGGCAAATGTAAAAACGGTTTAGACATCATAGTAAAAGGGTGTGAGAAAAGGTAGATGAATGAGTTTATTTTCAAAGCTTCAAACCAAATTAGTTCGGCTAAATAATAATTGATTCCATTGACAGGTCCACACCGGCTGCTCCATCCATTTTTGTATTAAAAAAAGTAACCAAAAATTGATGGACGAAACTTTTAGGACTCGATGCACTTATAGACCAAGCAATCCAAAATGATTCTTCTACAAAATGATTCTTCTACGCAATGCCAATGAATGATTAGTAACCACTAAATAACTATGTGCTTGAATTTCTTATTTTTTCACGAAAATGTAGGGAATATATTCTTTTGAAGCATTTTTATTATAAAACTTACTAAAATCACAAATTTTTTATTCTAACTTTAACTAAATATTTTCGATTTTATAACTTTTAATAAATATTAGCCAATAATAAAACATTTACTGAAAAAGTGTCATACTAGCAACTATTATATAATTAAAAATAATTCCTTGTGCATGCGCTTGAAATTTTGGGTGAGTTTGTTTGAGTTTTTTTTCTTCTTTATATATAAAGTATCACTTTTTCAATAGAAAAATCATTTATTATATATGTAAGATGATTTATTAAATTCAGAAAAAATAAAAAACAAAAATAAATTAAAATAAGACGTTTTTAATAATTGCAACTATACATGATTTTTTTTCTTAAAAGCAATATATTTTTAATCTTAAAACTGCCTGTTTAGTTGAAAACAAAAATTGAATTTTGCTACCAGTATGAAAACAAATTCTTAATATAAAATTTTTAATTTACCGCAAGTCTTTTTAATTTTTTTACTTCTTTCAAAAAAAATTCAAAAACAAAATCAATTTAAAACTAAAACTTTAAATTTAATTAAAACAGATTAATAACATAAATACCTTTTAATGAGTAGTATTAGCAACAATATTGTACATTCATGACAGTAATACACTCCTCTTCAAAACAAATTTTATTTAAAAATGATAAAATCACGTGTAACAACTTCTAAATAATAAGTTGTACTTACATTTTTGTAATTCTCAATACTTTTTTTTCTAATAATAAAGTGTAAAAGAATGTATTAAATAAAATTTAACACTTCTCATTTTCTTAATCTCATTCATTTACATAGTATGATGTACCATAAGATTATTAATACTATAATACTTACTTGAGAATGGCATCTAATATTTGTGCCGCTTTAAACATCTCTCAATTCGTAAAATACTTTTATTCAAAAGCACCATCTACCATCCCCTCCAACTTAATTTTGAAGTACCAAGCTATTTTTTTGCTAAAACAGAGGAAGCAAAATAATTCATGGGAATTAAAAAATATATTTACATCTCATAATTTTAATTTTACTCTTTATAATATAATTAATATAATTATTTGTTAAACTTTTAAAAACTACATGTTTTTCATAAAATTATCTTCTTTCCTTTTTTATCTATTCATCTATAATTATTTTTTTCATTTTTTCTATTCATTTTATTTTGTTTTTAATAAATATAAATTTATTTTGTATATTAAATTAATAAATTACAATATTATTATCTATTAATATAATATTATGTATATTTAAAAAATCATATAAACATATCTTTCTTTTAATAAATATAAATTTATTTTATATATTAAATTAATAATATTACAATATTATTATCTATTAATATAATATTATGTATATTTAAAAAATCATATACACTCTTATAACAAGTGGGTTTATGCTTGTATATATAAAATAAAAATATGATAGATTTATAAGTTATATAATGTAATAAAAAAATAAAAATTGAATATGTAATAAGTATAAATAAAATTAAGATATCAATATACTGTTGCTCAAAAAGAAAAGCAAGCAAATATCCATAAGAAACCATCTAGATCAACACTACAAAACTAAAACATGACCGGTTATTGTTTTTAATTTTCCCGAAATCACACATATTTAAAAGGCAAAACTTTACCACCATATCTTATAACACACTCTTTTAAAAAATACTCTTTATTACTACTTCAAATTTAATAAAAATTACATTTTTCTTTTGTAAATTTTATTTCTTATTTAAGAAATTTCTCATTATATTTAAATTTTAGTAAATTGTAACCAATATTACTTGAACAAACAAACAAGGAATAGTAAATGCATTACCTGTGAGACCACAACGTGCCGAACGGTACTTTCCACATCATCACGGTGGTGCGAGTGGGAGTGTGTTTGCTGCACCGCGTGACTTCCCTCTCCCCCAACGTCCTTAACCTCCACTATTCCCGTTTCCAACAGCGCCTCCTCGTCACTCCCACACTCTACGACCTTCGCACGCTCCACGCGCCCAAGCTCCTCCTTCCGCTCGTAGTACGCAGTCGCCATAAAGTCAACGAGGAGAGTGCAGAGCGCGGACACCATGGCGAAAAAACCGGTGAAAGGAAACTTCGCCCACGCGCCCCAGTAGGTTCTCAGACACGGGTCTCCAAGCGCCTCCCACGAATCCCTCAGCATGTGCACAAACCCCGTGGCTAGAATCACCCCCGCCGCGAACGCCTTCGCCGCCGTAAAGGCATCTCCGTCCGGCCGCAGCAACCGCCGCGACTTCCCCGCCAGCGGAATCGCGACCCCTCCAAATCCGGCCAACAAAATCGACGCCATCGCCACGAATTTCAACACCAACGCCGCTGACTCGTCGCGACATTGCTCCAACTCCGTGCTTTTGCAACTCGAACTCGTAACCGACTCGCTTAGAGACTGCAAAACCGATTCTGCTTCAAGAAAATACAACACAATCAAATAGCCGAATTAATAACCGTTTATTAGACTCTTTCATTTCTTTAACTTTTTTTTTTCTTTCAAAATCATATATATATCACATATATATGCACTCGTTGTTACTTTCCTGCTTAATTCAGTCATTAATATCAGCTTATGAATCGATTTAATTCGAGAAATGAAGTACCTGTTGATTTAATTGAGGCATTAGCAAGTAAAATGAGAGATGTTTATTGTTTTAGGTTAATTATTGAAGATTTTGGTGCATTAAGACGAGGAAACTGTAATTTGTGGTTTGAATTAGGAGTTTGCATTTTAATTGCAGGAATTGAAGCAGAACGAGGAGTGTGGTGAAAAAATAAGGTGTGAAGATGAAAATAGGTTGGAAGATTGAGGGAAGAGGAGTACCTGAGAAGACGTGGTGGAGGCGCGGGAGGGAGAAGAGATCCTGAAAATGAAGAAGAAGAAGAAGAGAAGGGCGATGGATAAGAAAAGGAAGTGATAGAAGTGGAAAAGAGAAAACGAAGAAGAAACCTGAATTAGAAACATGGAGAAAGGGAGCGTGTGGGAATTTAATCTGTTGTGTGAGTTTTGTTTTGGGGGAAATGAAAAAGAAATAAGAAGATGGCTTTGGTTGGAACAAGGGGAGCACGTGCCGTGCGTGTGGACTGTGGTGGGAGCACTTAAATGAAGTGAGAGTGAACGTCGTCGTTGGGAGGAAACAGAATTCATAACCGACTATCCGACTACTGTGGTAGCATCTCAACGAATAAAGACATTCACACCATGTTACTAATATCCACGTTTAAACCCAAAATACAATTAACAAATTATAATTTAATTTCAAAAATTAAATAGGTATGATTTTATTTCATTTCTTTAGCTTTGATGAGTTTACAATTTCTTTTTACTTTATTCTATGATTACGTCAGTTTTGGACTTTTGACGGGGAATTTGTTTTATTGACGCTGTAGAAAGCGATATTGAATTATTTAGGTAAAATTTTAATCTAAATGAGTTATAATCTATCAATTCAATTCCAACATTAATTAAATCAAGATAATCTTATGCCACCAAAAATAAGAATAAAATAAATGGACCACAGTTTTGTAGACATATTATACGTTAAAAGAACGGTTTTGCAGGCACACGAAAGGCATACATAACTTTTTTCTCAGATGAAAAAAAATATATATATGATCTCTATCTCATTTTTCAAGTATAAAATCTTTTACCGGTCAATCAGATTTCATTGTTTCAGTTTACTGTTTTTTTTGTTTATATGGGTGTTAATGGAATTGATTTATAGGAAGAAGGAACCAATTTTTGGTGATGCTATGTTAATGGAATTGATTATGGGGTGTTTTGTTGGGTTTGGAATCGATTCTCTGTTTGTCTGAACCTACTTTAAGTTATTCAGCATGGTGGAATCGATTATGGAGGTGGAAGAATCGGTTCTGTATTAGTGAGGGTAAACTAGAATCGATTCTCATCAAATAATGAGACTGGAATCGATTCCATGGTTTTATAAATCATCCTGCAATCGGTTATGGTAGTATTTTGGTATGTACAGCTTTAATTAGGTTATTTATATAATTTAATTTAATTTAGGTAACAAATATATTAATCATAATTTAGTTAAATTAATTTTAAATAAAAGATAAATCATAATTTCATATTAATTTTCATAGTATGAAGAAATAAAATCATATATTTGTGTACGATGAATTTTTGTAATTTATTATAGTTATTTTTTAATTATAATTTATTATAATTATAATTAATATTAATAACAACAAATTTTAACAAATTATAATATTATAATTAATATTAATAATGACAATGATTTTAATAATTATATAAAATAAATTATTTAAGATAATGTATTTGACATTTATTCCTACAAATGCCTTTTATAAATTTTAAATTTATTTTTCAAATTTTAATTATTTTTATCATAAATAACAAATTCAACTTTACTTTAATATAATTTTCACTATTTACATTTAAACTTATACCACATCTCTACACAAGGGTAAAGTGGTAATATTTTTTTTATCAATCAAAACATTTTTTTTTAATTTATCACACATATATAGAGATGGCAAATAAACCTGTCCCTGTGGGTATTGTCTGAACTCGTCCCCGTTTTGACGGGGAATCCCCGCATTGACTGGGTATGGGTATGGGTATGGGGATGAGATGTATATATCCCCGCTATAATATTCGTCCCCGTCATATCTCCATACTCATTTAAATTATTAAAATATTCATAATTAATTAATTAACTAACTATATATATATATATACTTTCTAATTTTTATTTCTTCTAATTATTTGGTTTATCATGAAACTCATTCGCATCTCCAATATATTTTTTATCTTATCACAACCTTTATGTAATTATATTAAAATTATGTATGTTAATTAAAAAACTTTTATGTCTAACATTTGAATATTTATATTATTTTTTAATATTTTTTTATTGTATATTTTCCTTTCACATGAAAATATTTAGTACTCTCAATTTAAGTGTTTAACAGCATAAACCTTTCATTTACTAGGTAATATAAAATAAAATAAAAGTTCTTTACTTATTATTATTAATTTTTGTTTCATTTGAAGAACTCTTTTGTTTCCCTAAAATAATTTTTGTTATTTCTCAACCATTGAGTATATATGTTGATATTTGAAAAGTTTTCTTAGATCTCTAAGATATTTGTCATCTTATCATACCCTTAAATATACATTTGTTTTTCTTTGTGTGATGCCTTTCAATAGTCTTCAAATTGTTTATGAGACACACATTTGTTAATTTGTTAATTTTTTTATTTTTTTATTTTCATCAGGTAGAATATTATTTCGATAAATTTTATCTAATTATTTTTTATTTTCTAACTCATTACAATCATACTTTAATTTTTTCACTATAATTGTATAAAAAAAATTTATTTACTACAATAAAAAAATTTAATGTAATTGCCATGAATTTTTTTTATCACCATCCAACATATATTGGAGTGCAAAAGATATAAAATCTATGATAAAATTTTATTATTATGTTTATTATCTGTTTTTTGCGTCATTTTTTATCAACCATTGAGTATATATGTTGATATTTGAAAAATTTTATTAGATCTTTAAGATATTTTTCATCCTATCATACCCTTAATTATATATATATTTTTTTTTGTGCGATTTCTTTCAATAATCTCCAAATTGTTTATAAGACACACATTTGTTAATTTTTTAATATTTTTATATTTTGTTTACTTTCATCATGTAGAATATTATTTCGATAAATTTTGTCTAATTATTTTTTATTTTCTAACTCATTACAACCATACTTTAATTTTTTCACTATAATTGTATAAATAATTTTTATTTACTACAATATAAAAATGTAATGTAATTGCCATGAATATTTTTTTACCACCATCCAACATATATTGGAGTTCAAAAGATACACGATCTATGCTAAAATTTTATTATTATGTTTATTATTTGTTCTTTTCGTCATTTTGATCTAGTAATGTATTATAACTTTTATTAGTGTATAAAAAATATATTTATTATAGTTTAAAAAATTGAAGTAAACAAACATTTAAAATATATTTTAATTTGAATATTTTTTTCCTTTTATATTATTTTAAAAATATTTTTTAAATTTATAACTAGGTTTCATTAATGTTTGAAAAATTTAATAAATGATTTGGTTCTCATGAGATTTTATTTGGTATTCTAATATAAAATGTAAACAATTATAATTTATTTTAAAGTATTAGATATCGAAGAAACAAATAATCCTCCTAATATTGAATATTTGATAATATTATGTTTCCTTTATCGTAAATTTTTATTATTTTATAAAAATTAATTAAAATTAATATTAAAGTAGTAAGAAAACGGGTACGGGTATGGGTACAAGATTATACCCGTTACCCGGTGGGGATGGGGATGAGACAAAAATTTGATACCCGTTGGATTTAGGTATTGAGATGAGGATAAATTTTTTTTACGGGTATGGGTCTGGGATAGTAAAACTCGTCCCTGCTCCGCCCCGCTCCGTTGCCATCCTTACACATATAACATTATTCATAAACTCTCATAAAATTTTCATTTAAATATTTTCATTCATCCCTTCAAACTTCTTAACTCAAACAACACCACAATTATTTTCTCAAATACATCTATTCACTCGCTATCATACCCACTCTCAATCCAAACACACCCTAACATATTATTTCATAGGTTCAATATTAAAATTTCTGAGTTGTTATCTCATGATGAAAATGTTTCATATTCTGAAGAGAAACAAAGTGAAGAATCACATATAAAAGATTCTTTTGACATCAAAGAAAATGACTAATGTATGACTAATGTATGTTGTATTCATATAGCCTTTTTGAATCCATAAATAAAGATAGCATATAACAAATTTATTTACTTTAAATATAATTTTTTATTAAGAATAACATAATCATTTATTATATTATAGATATTATTCATAATATTCAGTTTAAATTATTAAAATATTTATAATTAATTAATTAAGTTTATATATATATATATATATATGAGAATGTTTAATACTCTCTCAATTTAAGTGTTTAATAGCATGAATATTTCATTTACTAAGTAATATAAAAAAAATTATCTTCTTTACTCTATTATTATTAATATTTGTTTCATTTGAAGAACTCTTATTTCCCTAACACAATTTTCGTTATCTCTCAATCATTGACTACGTTGATATTTAAAAAAATTTGTTAGATCTCCAAGGTATTTATCATCTTATATTACCCTTAATTATATATTTGTTTTTCTTTGTGCGATTTCATTCAATAATCTCTCAAATTGTTTTTAAGATACACATTTGATATTTTTTATTATTTTTATTTGTTATTTATTGTTATCAGTTAGAATACTATTCTGATATATTTTATATACTTATTTTTTATTTTCTAACTTATTATCAATCATACTGTAATTTTTTCACTATAATTGTATAAATAAATTTTATTTATTATAATATAAAAATTAAATGTAACTGCCATTAATTTATTTTTATCACCATCCAACATATAATGATGTTCAAAAGATACCATATCTATGTTAAAGTTTTATTATTATTAGTTTAGTATTTGTTCTGTCTATGATTTTGATCAAGTGATATATTATAACTTTTATTAGTATATAAAAAATAGATTCATTAGAATTAAAAAGACTGAAGTAAACAAACATTTAAAATATATTTTAATTTGAATATTTTTTTTCTATTATATTTTTTAAAATATATTTTTAAAATGTTATCAATTAGGTTTCATCAATATTTGCAAATTTAATAAATGTTTTGGTTCTCATTAAATTAAATTTTATTTGGTATTCTAATTTGAAATATATACAATTATAATTTATTTATAAATATTTGATATTGTAGAAACAACCTCTTAATATTGAATATTTGATAATATTATCTTTCCTTTACCGTAATTTTTATTATTTTATAAAATTAATTAATTAATATTGAAACAGTAAGAAAACGGATACGGGTATGGGTACGAAAATGTACTCATTACTCGATGGAGATGGAGATGAGACAAAAGTTTGATACCTATTGAAATATACGGATGTCGATGAATTTTTTTATGGGAATGTATATGAGATAGCCAAATCCCATGTTCCGTTGTCATCCCTAATCCCTAGTTACAAATATATAGATTTAAAAGATTTAAAACCAACAAGTTAAAACAAATTATAGTTATTTATTTAAATAATGGTAATATTAAATAATATTCATATTATTAATATTAATAATTCAACGAAAAATTGAAATTAAAATATATAATGATTAATTAAAAATAATGTTAGAAATATATGTAAGTGTTGATTAAATAATAATAATTATAATAATAATGAATAATTAGAGAAAAAAAAGTTGAATACAATATTATTTTGATTAAGTTAATAACATTAGAACAAAATATATATATACTCATTGATGAAATGATACCGAAGGATCAAGCATATTTCCAAAAACGCAAAACAAACTCCATCTAGTATTAGATGATCTTTGATTATTTCATTTTTCCAATTTTTATGTAAAGGGTGTAATATATTTATTAGATAATTTTATTTTAAACATGATGTTGTCTAAAACCTGATTCTTTTAAATAAAATCCTTAATAATTTAGAATAAATAAGAAAAAGAATATAGTTACTTGTTGTCAAGACCTAATAAAATATATTTTTAAAACAAATTCAAAAATAATGGTAAATAAAAAATAATTAATTAGGATTTATAAACAAAAAAGTCATTTGAGCCCATCTTCGTGGCCCAACTTTTGTTAAAAAATAATATAAACCTAATTTATTTTAATTGCACCCAATTTTTCATATTCTTATCACTCATATTTTTTTTACTGCCAACCTAATGTTCAAATTTTATTTTCACACTCTAACTTTTTATTTGCGGTGAAACTTTTCTAGGACAGTAGTGAAGGCGAAGGCGCTTCATTAGTAGGGGTTTATAAGCACTTAAAATTAATTATTATGATCTATTTGAAGTACATTTGAGATGGTGTATGCAATTTTTCAAATTTTTGAAATCTTGTTCAAAAAGTTTTTCTCAACTCTCCACTCATTTGTACTGGACTTTCCACATATTTCTGCAGTATATTTTTTTTTGGAACAGTAGCTGTAATGGATTTTTTTTGGGACAATAGTAAAGATACTTCATTAGTTGGGATTCATAAGCAGTTGAAACTAATTACTATGGTCGGTCTATTGGAAGTATATCTGAGATGATGTGTATAATTTTTCAAGTTTTTGAAATCTTGTTAAAAAATCCTTTGCAGCTCCCATTTATTTACATTGTTCCCACATATATTTGATAGCTACAGTGAAATTTGTTGAGATAGTAGTGAAGGCATGTCATTAGTTGGATTTCATAAACACTTAAAACTAATTACTATGATTCATTTGAAGTATATTTATGATGGTGTGTGTAATTTTCCAAATTTTTGAAATCTTGTTTAAAAAGTCCTTCGCAACTCCTCATTTATTTACATTCAGTTTCTCACATATGTTTGATAGCAACTGGTAATTTAAGATGGTGTTGATGCATTTTCTTTGGGACAGAAGGCAAGGCACACCCACAAAAAATTGAATGAGAAATATTAACTAACGATACCGTGCACACATAACACATCCACGAAAAATCGAACAAGAAATGTAAAGTAGATGAAACTCACACTCAAACAACGTACAATACTTTCAATTTCGCAAGGATCTCAATATCCTAAAACACCCCACACTCAAAAACGCGCAATTATCGAACCGATTTTTAAATTTTTAAAAGAAGACAGTACACGAACCACCAATGGAAGAAACGTCAATGATTTCTAAGAAGTGGACAAAGGAATGCCTTGATGAAGAAGATGAAGAAATACCCGACTTTTCACCATTTTTAAATATGTTTTCTCTGCCAAAGACAAACTTTTGCCCCAATACCACACATGAGCATCACAAAAAAAAATAGAAAATCAAATTCATAAACGACACGTAGACACTATAAAAAAATAGTCAAAATATCATTTTCGATAAAAAAAAATGAAAAATTATTGTCATGTCCCATGCCAACTCAGGTTGTCAACGGTTGTAAGAGAAAAAAGTGTTACTATCATTTTCGGTAAGAAATATACTTTAAAAATGAATAACAAAAAAAAAGAAACAAACATTGCATACGGAATTCGAGCACATAAAACGTGAGAACTTATTTCATTGTAACATAATTTGTAACTACATCCGAGCCTAGAAAACCGATACTTCACATACCAAAACGTCTCAAACACAAATCATATTTTGATTTACAAAGATCACCATAAATCAAAATCTCCTAAGCTCCATTACTCAATAACAGTGACCACCCATTATTTTCAATCAACTCCTCTATAATCTTCTTTAATGCCGGAGCACTAACAACACAATCTTTATTAGTAAAGCAGGATGTACCTTCTTCAGCTACCTTACAAAGTTGTGGATCTAAAGGAACTTTACCAAGAAAGGGTACACCCATTTCATTGCACATTTTCACTGCTCCGCCACCCCTGCTATCAAATACTTCAGTGCAAGCAATCAAATTCAGCATCTCTGGTGCTTTTTCTTTCATATATTCCCAAAC
>Ga0209389_1005091_pt1 | contig 11108 bp, 2 predicted proteins | sample CowpearedBW_FD_187526 | JGI IMG/M metagenome (GOLD analysis project Ga0209389, IMG submission 187526) | Root nodule microbial communities of legume samples collected from California, USA - Cow pea red BW (SPAdes) (version 2) | ecosystem: Host-associated > Plants > Roots > Nodule | place: USA... | reverse complement strand
TATATATATATATATATATATATATATATATATGTTGTGTGTGTGATAAACTCGTTTTACTTTTAGTTCATATGAGATCTCCAACACTTTATGTTTTTTTGTTTATGATGGTTTGATTAACTATAAGGTAGTGAGAAGTCGTGGAAGGTTGAAAAATCCTTTTGAGTTTTTGACCTATGATAATCAATAAATCAATTGTTTGGACACAAAGAATGACTTATTGATTATCTTAAATTATTTTACCTTAATGCAAATTTTGTTTTATTGAGTTGACAATAAATTGTAATTCAATAAAGTATAGTTATGATTTGCTATAAGAGATTGGAGTATAACTTTTCATGATAAGAATTGACGACAATGAAGAAGAGGAAAATATTTATTCACGAGCTTAATGAAACAAGAACATGAGGTGATGATGTCTAATCCCAACATATTCGTATTATATATTTTCATCCAACTAGTTTTCTCATTTCAAAACTACCAAAAACATTGTAGTGCTTAGTTTTAATTTTTCATTTAAGTTTTTGTTATTTAATCTCACTTCATACTCCATTGTGTATTTTATGCCTACTAGTATAAAGTTAATGTAATTATTAATATTACACCAAGTCTTTGTGTTTTATGGAATTGACCCTCTTACTTTTAAAATTATTGACGATAATGGAGTGTTTGTCAAAAAGTCAACATTGAACTAGGTGAACCGGTTCAATACGAGTTGGAGGGTTCAAAATTTTGACTCACCCCACTTAAGTGATGACGAGTTGGTAGAACGACCCATTTTTTCCTTCCCTCGATTACAAGTAATAAATATATATATCTAAAGAAAAAATTCGGTCAAATATGTTTTTGGTCTTTTAAATTTTAGAAAAATTTGGAATTAATCTTTCTTCGAAATTTTTGATCAATCTAGTCCCATATCTTTAGGAATGTGTAAATTTAGTTTTTTTTAACCAAATTTTGTTAAGTTTATCTAATGTAAACGCAAGGGTGAAGGAATGTGATTAGAGTTTTTAATATTTTTCAATAAAGGGTATTAGAGACCTTTTCTTAATGTTACGGGGTGCAGAACGAAAATCATGGACGTATAGGAAGAAGCACCCTAAAAAAATTGAAAAATCATGTGATAGTATAAAAGTAGAAGTAGAAAGAAAGAAAAAAACTGTTGTTTTTTCTTTTCATTTTTTGGTTAAATCATTCCAGAGGTTCCCATTTTTGTAACGAAATCTCAAGTAGGTCCTCCCATTCTCATTTGACTTAATTGAGTCCCTATTTTTGAAAATCGTTGCAATAAGTTCCTTTCCATTAGGTGTACAATAACGGTGTTAATTATGTGCCACTTGTCAGTACGTGGTTTTTTTGACTTTGTTTTAATTTTTTTTTAATTTTTAATTTTTTTATATATATTTTTTTTAAAAAAATAAAATTGCCACGTGTCAATCTTACATTGTGCCACGTGGCAGAGACAATGTGATGTGGCAGTGGCAGTGCCACATGTCACTGTTGGATGTGAAAATTCTCAATGTAGTCCCTATATTTATTATTTTGTCTCAATTTGGTCCCAAATTTTTTAAAATTTAATCAATTTCATCCTTGTATCAAATTTAATTTTTATATAAATTTTACAATGGTATTTTTATTATAATTGATATTTTTAACAAAATTAAGTTTATTTAAATGTATATTTTGCATTGAACTTTATTTAAATATTGTTTCAAATATTTATATATCAATAATTTATAAACAAATCTTAGAATTTATATTTAAAATTTTATATTTGAATTTATAAAGTTTTTATTTTTAAAGCAACTCTAACATTTATCTATAAATTATAGATATATAAATATTTAAAAAAATAAATAAATATCAGTGCACAATATATATTTAAATAAAATACAGGACTACATTGAGACTTTTCACATCCAACCGTAACACGTGGCACTGCCACTGCCTCATCATAATGTCTCTGCCACGTGGTAAAATGTCAGATTGACACGTGACAATTTTAATTTTTTTTTAAAATTATAAAAAAAAATTAAAAATTAAATAAAAAATTATAAAAATTATAAAAAAAAATCAAAAAAACCACGTTCTGACACACATAATTAAAATCGTTACTGTAGACCTAAAAGAACTAATTGCTACAAATTTTTAAAACTAGGGACTTAATTGAGTCAGATGAAAATGAAAGACTTATTTGAGATTTCGTTATAAAAATAAGGACCTCTGGAATGATCTAACCTCAATTTTCTTTAAAAAATGTCTAAAGAGTTATAAGTTTTTTTTTTTCAAAAATAAATAAACAAACAAACAAGCATGCTTATGATTTCTCTCACAACCATGCAAAGATTTAAGAATTAAATGACGACAAAATCACAATTAACTAGAAATGGAATAAACCAAATAGTAATTTATTTTCAAATTTGAGTGTTGGGATGGAATAGTTCTAAAACTGAATAAAAGGAACACTGTCACAATCTTTCTCCAATCTCCTCCTGTAAGTTTAGGGTTTATCATAATTGAGCTTTCAATCCATTTTCGTTCCTAAAAGAAAACGTAAATTTTTTTCTCTTCACGTTCATATACTACGCAACATCGCAATTTCTCGTAGTTCGTTTTGATAACTCACGAAATCGCAAGCTACAGACAACGGTGACACGACATTCGTTGATTGATCATGTTGGTAAAGAGATTAAGCTCATTCCTTAAACTCTCCCCAAAACCTCAGATTTCCTCGTAAGCTCTCTGGTTCTTCTTCTATTTCCATCTTATTGCTTTCCTTGTCTTTATTTTTGCCTTGTATTGGATTTAATTATTGTTGATTGGTACTCGTAGATTTTATTAGCGGTTTTAAATTTTGTAAGTTGTGCGTTTCTATTAGAGACTAATTGTTAAATTATATGTATGTGACTGGGTTTGCAAGAAATAGGGATTGGGGATTTTGAGTGTACTCAAACACTCATTTATGCCCTCAATTTTTCACGCTTTAAAATTTCAGAAATCGTATCTCAACAAAGTCATTATATTCTGTAACTCAAATTAGGAATTTTTGCAGTTTTCATCACGCTAGGTAAAGCCCGTGAATTTAGAATATAGCGAGACTAGTCCTCAAACAAAGGAAGTAAAATAATAGGCTGAAAATATAATTTTGGCTCCTCATCTGAGTCTTTGGTTTCAGGTGGGTTTGTCAAATTTAAAAAGTTTTATTTAGGTTTGTTAGATCAAAATGGTCTCTCTGTCTATTTTATGACTAACAGTTTTAATTTTGTTTAAGTGGTAAATGCCCATCTGAAGTTACTTCACTAGAACTTTGTCACGTATCACCAAATTTAACAGAGTAACGTGTTAAAGATAAATTTTTTAAATTACCAGAGCAAATTGAAACAAAATTTCAGACGTGGGATTAAAACTATATTTCTAGCCAAAGTATTGCTTCTTCTTTTTTCAGCTGAATTTCTTTTTCAAGTGAAAAACGTGAAGTACTTTTAACTTTTTCATTTAAATGAATATGGGGATGGCTATTCCAACAAATTTGTGCTCTTGCAGATTATCATACATAACATATTTCTTTTATCTACTCAGGTATATATAGATGTACTTTTCCTAGATGATTAAAGAATAGATGCATTGTTTAGGTATCCTTGAAATTGACATCATAATTGAACGGTAATGTGGTTGTGACTACCAGTGTTTAAACTGTTGCAGTGCCACGAAAAATGTGGATGAAGAGACCGGCAAATACTATGGTAGAAAGGCAGTGTCATTCATTTTGATTACTATTACAGGTGGTGTTGCTCTGAGTGCTCTTGACGACCTTGCCATCTATCATGGATGTAGCAGGTATACATTGAGCTGTAATTTGGTATTCTGTGTTAAGAGTCGATGATGCCTGGTTATTTTAGCTTAATCACTTGGATTGGGAATGCATTAGCCAGGCTTGAGAAAACTATGAAGAGGTGCACTTTAACATAATGTGTTTTTGTAGACTTTAGTGCCCAAAATAAACCTTTTGATTTGATTTACGTTGTTCATGATATTTCACATCTCCCATCTTCATTGTCTATGGAAAGGATATGTTCCTCAAGGAGGCCAAAACTTTTCCTTGTTTAACTGAAACCTCACCATTCTTACCTATCCTACATAGTAATAACTAAAAATGTGATGGCTATATTTAGTGCAATATCGATTTTGTAAGTCAAGTTTATCATCTGAAGTTTGTAGTTATCTTCTTTTTCAATATAGTTTTGCTTGGCCTTTTCATTTTTCATAGAAAATAACAGGGGGCACTAAGGTGGTGCACAAAAATCAGATCTAGAATACTAAGATAATAATTATACTCTTAGTTGCTAACTACAAAAGTTTCTCATGGAGAAAGAGGGCTTCTGAGATATTTGTTCCTTTTTTGTCCTTTTCCATGTACACGCCAGCTACCCAGCGAGTTGTGATATCTTGCTTCATAAAAAGAGAATAGCCCTCTAACTTTGATTAAAATAATCGCTATTTTCAAATTCTTCACCATCCTATCTCACCTTATGAATCCTATTCTATTTTTATTTTTGTTTTGCATATTAGATACTAGATAGTTAGCTTATTGAATACTTTTATGAGACTGCTACTAATACTTATGACTTATCACGTAAGTAGTTTCTCGGCTTCTGTTCTTTACATTTCAAAATTGAAAACTTGTCTACCATGGCAGCCCCTAAAGTAATTGGCTGCAAAATTTTCAGCAAGGCCATGGAAAAGGCGGTCAATAACCAAGGACTAATAGATGCTATCGGAGAACCCATTGTTAAAGGTCCATGGTACAATGCAGCTCTTGCAGTAGCTCATAAAAGACATTCTGTTTCATGCTCATTTCCTGTTTCTGGACCGAAAGGCACCGGTATCTTGCAGCTGAAGGCAGTTCGAAATCGAGGTTAGCAATTTCAATATTTATCTTTATGATTTGAATGAAAACTTTTTACCAAACTGGTAGTTAACCATTTTAGTCTGTATAACCACCATGATCTGCTTGTTTTGCTTTGAAATATTATATTATTTGCTTGTGAATTGTTTGGAAAGTGGGAACAGCGAGCCCAGTTTTTGATAGGTAATGGAAATTATTATTGGTTTGGCTTCTTTGAAACAGATGACACTTGGTCTTCATTTTTCCTTCATCGTGACTGGGACATTTTAATCATGGATGCTCTCCTCCATGTACCTGGGAATGAGGAGAGGCACCGAACATTGCGGATCAATCTTGCTGAAAATCCTCTTTCTTGCACTGCTTGCACCGAGACCACACCTCATCCATCGGAAAATTCAAAGGCAAATTTGAGTTCTAATCAATAAAAGGTTAATTGGTAATCTTAAATTCATCTAAAAGCAAGTTTTTGACCTTTATATTTAAATATTTTATATGATTTTGAGGCTAGGTGGACGTCAATATTTTGGCTTTGACAGAATAAATTTATTTCCAAATTTTCTTTGGGTAACGTGTTATAATTAGTCACCGACTTACTTTATGAAAGAAAAATTTTCCTTGTGGATTGATGTAATTTTTCTTTATTTTGCATTTTTCTTTTGCCTTTTGATCTTCCTAGCTATCTTTTTTGGGATGGTAAATTTTATTTACTGAGGTAAGCACTGTGGTAGATTTTGTTTGGTGACTTTGTCCATTGGCACCCTGTATTGTCGGTGTGGTGTGGGTGAATAAACATTTTTATATTCACTTACAAGAGAAGAAAATAGAAAGAAAAAGTAAATAAAATTTTCAAAATCATTATGGGTCTAAGTTTTAATTTACATAAAGTAATTTTAAATTCTGAAGAATTTTGTTCTTATTTTTTTCTTTTTGTCTCTTTGGTTTTTATTGAAATTTTTTATTTAAAGTATATGCTGTGAGTTTGTTGTATCATATCATAAGATGAGCCTCACTGATAAAGTTAAGCTTGCGATGGTGCTGTTTATGGTTGTATCGGCGGAATTAATGCAATGCTGATGAAAGAAAAGTAAGAATAATATTCTTTAATAATTTGAGTTTTAACTTTTCGCATCGAGTTTTGTAGTTTCACGGTTGTTTGAATTAATATTCTCATGCCATACTAAATCAGCTACCTTAAAATTAAAAAAAGAGAGCCTTTAAACAGTCTTATTTAACAATAAATCGGAATTAAGAGGATATTTAGTTCGAAAAGATAATAAATTCATGAGACAAAATTTATGAGTTCTCTCTTTTGGGCATACATCGTTTCCAGAGGACCGCACTAAAAATTAAATTTCCAACAATGGTTTCAACTGCTTTTATAATTTATATATCTTCTTTTAAAGCTATATGTAGCTATGATTTTCTTTCACACTCTTCTACTTCAGTTCCTTATCATTGTCATACCACCATCAACATTCCGCTTAATAGATTGAATTAATTTGTATTTGTTGAATATTTTTCCTTGAAAAACACAATATTATGCTGTCTTCATAAGTTCTCATAGCATCCTATTCAGTTCTCGTTACTGTTCTCAACCTAGAAAGATCCCAATTGGAAGGAAAGTTGATTTGACTATAGTCCTCACTAAGGTAAAATTTCTTTTGAAAAAAAAAATTCCATAAGTTTTCACACATATTGAGACATAAAAAATAACAATTAAATCATCAACAACACTTTTTCTTAAAATCATCGTATGCAACTAAATTGACAAGTTAATTAACGCATCAACTAAAATCAAAAGGTAAATTTAGTGTATTTAGGTGTTATACTCGGTGTATGAGTACGACTACCTAAGTTCCAACCCCAACCCAACCCCACTTAATAAATAGGTGGAGGGGACATTTTTCATGAGCACCCTTAAACTTTTATCCTTTTCCATTTTAGCCCCTCCGTAATACTCTTCAAATCAGATAATTCAGTAAAAATATTTTTTTAATCAAAATGGTTGCTCTGGAAGGTTGTCTCGAATCTGAGTGAATACCGGATTATTGAATCCGGAAGATGTAAGAATCGAAATGTGCGATGAGAAGATCAAAATTTGAGGGGTGCTTACCGAAAGTGTAATCTAAAATATGTCGCCAAATTTAAAATACTTGTCACAATGACCAATCCGATGAATATATTTGTGTTCCAGATTGCTCAATCCGGGAAGTAATGTTTGTGTTTCAGAATGTTCAATTTGATCATTATGTTTGTCTTTCGTCTTGTTCATCTTCTCCCAAACTCCATCTTCATCTTGCTCATTCTCTTTCAACCGCCAACTTGAAAACTACAATCGATTAGTTGAAGTGTAGGACTTCTTGTTTTGATACATTTTTACCTTTGTCCTTGAAATTGATATCAGGATGTTCCTTAGCTCTCAAGAGGTTAGGAATCATAAGGACACATGAAGCTAATGGACTTAGTAAGTGTTGGATCTTTTGAAAGAGGATTACCGAGAAAGTACAATACTAATGAGATATGAGTTCAATCCACACATAAAGGATTGACACCACTTTCAACCTAAAACCTTAAGTCAATGAATTTATAGATCTTTATTCTTATATGTGTTCAACTTTCTATTTTTACTTAATGTGAAACTTAAAGTTAGACTTTGATTCCTAACCGTAAGTAGATTCTCTATTATTCCTAGCATTACTCCCTTTACTCTTTTTTCTTTCTCTAGCTTAGTTACTCATTTGCAGCTCCAAGATTGGAAAGAAGAACAGCAGATCGAAATGCAAGCTCATATAAATAATGTTTACAATTTACAACTTTAGAGACACAACTTATGGCCTAAAACGTACAGCACAAAAAGAATGAATACTTAAGGGAGAGAAGTCAGCAAGAGGAATATTAAGCAATACCGCGAGTAATGGATTTTTATATTCAAATAATCAAACCTCGTTTTTTTTTTTCTGATTCAATTGACATGGTGTTTGTTCAATTTCTCTTGGTATATCATTTAAGGCACAAGCGCCATAAATTTTCAATGTATTGTTTGTAATAAGTCATTACTGTTTAATGTAAATATAAATGAGATATTTGCTACCTCTATCAAATTTTGATTTTCTCCTCTTTCCATGTATTTGTATTTTAAATTCAGTTGAAATAAGATTTTTTCTCCTGTTTTTCAGAACTACAGGTGTAGATTTGCAAACATATTGATGAAAGTCCTACACTGAATAAACATACAAGGAGAAAAATCCACAAATCACATGAAAAGTCCTACATCATTAAACTCTTTCCACATACTCAAAAACAACTTAAAAGCTCAGAGAAATTCTGAATCATCCTCATTCACGAAGTGGACTCTCTTTCCGGCATTTCATCAAACAGCTTCAGTGCCTGCATCAGACCACATTTCACATGCATAAAACAAAACCCTGTTCACCACGAACAAATCTGGCTCAAACCCACCTTGATCATATACAGTGAGACACGGAAAAGTGCAAACAAACCTCCCTGTTCTACTTATGCTCAACTTTATTATAACTACATTGAGAACCCAAGGGATTGCATAATATCTGTGTACAATGCACGTTTATTTCAAAAGGATGGTATCCATGGATTCACAGGCTGTATTTTGTGTTTAACAAAGTTAAAATATGTGTTAAGGGTTGCTATTGCTATATTATCATATTACTGGTGTCTCAAACTCTCTGGTACATTTCTTTGTCTAACAACAATGTTATAGTAAAAAACATCAAGTCCTCAAGTACAAGCAATCCAATGAATTTAGAAAGAATAATTGCCTGGATTAAGGTTGAGAATTTTGAATTGATTCCCTTTTTTGGTGCTGCTACGATTTTGATTTAGGCTTGAATAAATGAATCGGAACTGAGAACATTAACCAACATAATTATCCAATACTTCATTTTGATTTTAATTTATCAAAAAGCACAATACACATAAACCAATGAAATCACAGAATAAAAAACAACAGAATGCACAGAAAATGTTGCACCAATGCGAGAACTTTGGAAACAACGTCAATGTTCACACGTGGTGCATGTGGTTGTTGCAACAGTATGTAGATGTTAACTACCGAACCTACCTGGGCGGAAACTTCAATGTTTCTGACGCAGACTCGTTCCAAATCGCACTTTTTCCTATTCTTCACATTTGCATCCATGTAAGTTCCCTTCCTCACTACGAGGAATTGGGAGAACTCATTCTAATCCTCCTTCCTCGTTCACAACATTTGTTATTGCCAATGGAAATTGCACTTTCTCTTCACAAATCCCAAACCCCACTTCTGGGTTCTTCATCTCCTGGGAACCTTTCTTCTTTGGGGCGTTGCTTTGCCTCAAAGGAAAGAGATCGGTGTCACCCGTTTTCCCGGATTTGTTGTTCCTCCATGAAACGAGGGCTGAAACCAAAACCAAAGAAAGTGGGGCATGCTGAAAGACAAGTGACAGTTTTTGAGGATAACGCGTTCAGGAAACCGTCCTCTTCTGGGATTTGTCGTCAGATAGAGAAGTTGGTTATGTGTAATAGGTACCGGGAGGCAATGGAGTGGTTTGAAATTTTGGAAGTTGGACATGATGGTTTTGATGTGGGTGGTAGCACCTATGATGCTTTGGTGAGTGCTTGCGTCTGTTTGAGATCGATTAGAGGTGTTAAGAGGGTGTATAGTTATATGATCAACAGTGGGTTTGAGCCTGATTTGTTTGTGATGAACAGGGTTTTGTTTATGCATGTGAGATGTGGTCTCATGCTCGATGCACGAAAGCTGTTTGATGAAATGCCTGAGAGAGATTCGGCTTCGTGGATGACCATGATTGGTGGACTTGTAGACACTGGGAATTTTTCTGAAGCTTTTAGGTTGTTTCTGTGTATGTGGGAAGAGATTAATGACGGAGGATCACGCACGTTTGTCACCATGATTCGGGCATCGGCTGGATTGGGTCTTGTTCAAGTTGGAAGGCAAATTCATTCATGTGCTTTGAAAAGAGGGGTCGGTGATGATAATTTTGTGTCTTGTTCACTGATTGACATGTACAGTAAGTGTGGTAGCATCGAGGATGCTCATTGTGTATTTGATCAAATGCCAGAGAAGACAACTGTAGGATGGAATTCCATTATTGCTAGCTATGCACTTCATGGTTATAGTGAGGAAGCTCTTAGTTTATACTGCGGCATGCGAGACAGCGGAGCTACAATAGATCATTTTACTATTTCAATAGTGATAAGAATTTGTGCGAGATTGGCGTCATTGGAACATGCAAAACAAGCTCATGCTGCTTTAGTTCGTCATGGTTATGGCACTGATATAGTGGCAAACACTGCACTTGTTGACTTCTATAGCAAATGGGGTAGGATGCAGGATGCCCAGCATGTTTTCAACAGGATGCGGTGCAAGAATATCATATCTTGGAATGCATTGATTGGCGGATATGGTAACCACGGTCAAGGAGAAGAGGCTGTAGAAATGTTTGAGCAGATGCTTCAGGAAGGGATGATTCCTAACCATGTCACTTTCCTTGCTGTCTTATCTGCTTGTAGCTATTCAGGTTTATCAGAAAGAGGTTGGGAGATTTTTCACTCTATGAGCAGAGATCACAAGGTTAAGCCCAGAGCAATGCATTATGCATGTATGATTGAACTATTAGGCCGGGAGGGCTTATTAGACGAGGCTTACGCACTAATAAGAAGTGCTCCTTTCAAACCAACGACAAACATGTGGGCAGCATTGTTGACAGCATGCAGAATGAACGAGAATCTAGAGCTGGGGAAGTTGGCTGCTGAAAAGCTTTACGGGATGGAGCCGGAGAAGCTGTGTAATTATGTAGTGCTTCTGAACCTATACAACAGTTGTGGTAAATTAAAGGAAGCAGCAGGTGTTTTGCAGACCTTAAAGAGGAAGGGTTTAAGAATGCTTTCGGCATGTAGCTGGATTGAAGTGAAGAAACAACCTTATGTCTTCCTTTGTGGAGACAAATCTCATTCCCAAACAAAGGAAATTTATGATAAGGTAGACAGCCTGATGGTTGAAATATCTAGGTATGGTTATGCTGTGGAGAATGAAACTTTGCTTCCTGATGTGGATGAAGAGGAGCAGCGTATTCTAAAATACCACAGTGAAAAGCTGGCTATAGCTTTTGGACTTATCAACACTCCATATTGGACACCTTTGCAAATCACTCAGGGCCATCGTGTG